>Ga0209330_1000063_pt1 | contig 50786 bp, 39 predicted proteins | sample JacPinW_OM2H0_O3_FD_187969 | JGI IMG/M metagenome (GOLD analysis project Ga0209330, IMG submission 187969) | Forest soil microbial communities from Algoma, Ontario, Canada - Jack Pine, Ontario site 1_JW_OM2H0_O3 (SPAdes) (version 2) | ecosystem: Environmental > Terrestrial > Soil > Boreal... | reverse complement strand
CGCTCTGAGCGCGCGCGACGAAAAAATCGGAACGGGCTAAGCATGTAGTCTTCGCGCAGCAAGGCTTCTCGGACGGGGGTTCGACTCCCCCCGCCTCCAAATTTTTTGCGCAGCGAAAAATTTTTCCTGAACTAGCCCAAGCATTTCGGGCGAGCCGAAGGGCAATTTCGCGCTATGACCGGCCTCGCCACGCATGTGGCCTCGATACCGGGCGGCCTAAAGTCGTCGCCTCGATCGCGAAAGCCCGGCATTTCTGAGACGCACCCGGTACTGGAGCTGCCAACAGTTCCGGTCCATCTTCGAGGTCAAAACCCTCCAGTTCTCTAAAGAATGTATTGCAACACGTGTTTTGGGCTGCTAACTTTGTGATCCTCAGCCAACTTTCCTTTGAAGTAACTCGTTCGCTGGAGACACGTAAATGAAAAAGCTTGTTGGCATCTTGGCGCTAGGAATTCTCGCCCTCGGCGTAGCCCCGCAGAGCGCGCTCGCCGACAGCAGTTCCATCACCGTAAGCAGCTCTTTTGCAGCCGGCTCGCCGACTACTCCCTTCTCTGCTCCCGGCGACGCTTTTTCGTTCTCCTTCAACCTGCCTTCTTCTTCTCCTTGCGCCTGCGGCCCAACCAGCAACGGGTTCGACGTCGATGCGTTCGTGAACTACACTTTGGGTTCAACTAACTTTACCAACCTGCCCGCGGTAATCGCCTTCGCACCGAGCAGTTTGGGCGGCCTGTTTGACGTCGAAGTCACTGTCGATGGCGTGCTCTATGACTGGTTCCTGATCGGCTCGCAGCTTTACACCGTCAACTCGGCCGGCACTGTCGCTACGCTTCTTCCCAACGGCACTTTCGGTATCACGCCCGGAGACACCGCGAGCGGTTCCGGTAGCTTCTTCTTCGACACCAATGGAGATTTCGCCCCGCTTCCCGGCGGCTCCGTCCAATTAACTTCCAGGGCCCCAGAACCGTCAGCTCTGCTCCTCCTGATCTGCGGCTGCATCAGTCTCGCAGCTCTGAAACGCAAATTCCTGCCCGCGTAGTCAACGCATTTGTTCCTGTTGAACTTTCACTTCGATTCCACATCCTGCGCAGCGTGATTTCGTTTTCCGGGTCGAACTTGTGACGAGAAGATGTGATGGCGCATAATACAGTTTGCGGGAAAAGGAGACCGTTGAGATGGAAACGTCTAAAACAATACTGATTCGGACTGTTATGATTTTGGTGGCGCTTGTGGCGTTGCTTGTCGTTGGCTACGGCGTTTTGAATGCGGGCGATAAACCTCCCCAAGCGGGAACCGCCGCGCCTGACTTCACGCTGAATTCGCAAGAAGGCACGCCAGTGAACCTGCATGACTATCGCGGAAAGTGGGTGGTGCTCTATTTTTATCCCAAGGATTTTTCGGGCGGCTGCACAGTGGAAGCGCATAACTTCCAGCGCGACTTGGCGCAATATCAAGCGAAGCACGTAACGATCCTCGGCGTAAGCGTGGACACCGCGGATTCACATCAGAAGTTCTGCACCAAGGAAGGTTTGAATTTCAAGCTTCTGGCTGACACGGATCACAAAGTCTCGGAAGCATACGGCTCGGTAATGAATCTGGGCGTGAAGAAGCTTTCCGCCCGGCACACATTCATCATCAGCCCGGACGGCGTTATCGTGCAGGAATTCATGGATGTGAACCCCAGCAACCACAGCGAGCAGGTATTGGCTGCGTTGACAGAGTTGCAAAAGACGGGCGACTAAGAACAGAAGTTTCGGCGGGACGGGATTTGCCTAACGAACTCGTTCGCAAGTCCCTTCCGAAAAGCTTGTAGGACTCGACTAGTTCACGTCCGCGGGTTTCAGAGAGCGGCGCCTAAAGCCCAGGCCAACGATAAAGAGTCCCGAAACCAGCATCAGTACCACGGACGGTTCGGGTACGCCGGGCGTGTCGGTCGCGGTGAGCGTGTACCATGCTCCCGTATCCATATCCATCAGCTCAAAAACGCCGGTTAGAAATGTGGGATCCGACTCGCTGCCGGTATAGAGCTGAGCCCCCATCAAATCCGGCAGACACGAGAAAACGCTGTTTAAGCCGCCGAGATCCGACAAGTTAAAGAAGACGATTGTGTCGGTCATCGAAGTGCCGTCTACGGTCAGATCAATCGGCTGGATCGTGAACGCGACCCCGCCCTCAGAAAATCCGGGCGTTGAGCTCATCGAAATTGTAAAGGACGCCGTAGTTGGACCGGAGAGCGTGTAAGTAATGGTTTCCGGTGAAGAATCAGCTTTCGCAGGGAGGGCAGAAAGGAAAAAGAGAACCGCCAGCGTTGCTACAATCTTTAGTGTGGCCTTCATGTGGCTCCTCTTGCTCCGCCCCCTCTGTGCAGCGTGACATCGGTTGCCGCAGGCGTTATAAGGGTATGGCAATCGCTGTTCCAAACCGGGGCAATTACAAGTGCTTCAGCGGACGGGATTTACTATGATTCTCAGAACAGTACACGGAAGTGATTTGCTTATAGATGGGCCGATGAGTGCCCAACGTCTTCCTGTGTCGTCTATCTTCGGGGTTCTCGAGCAGGCCGCAGACCCGGGGCCGAGGCGAACCAGAAATCGAGGAAACTATATGAAAAAGTGGCTAGTTTTCGCGGTGATCTTAGGCGCGAATCTCTGTATCGGCATGACGCTGAGTGCAGCGCCGCGACAGGGAGGCTCGAGTTCGAATCCCCACACTTCTGCGAGCGCACCCCCATCTCAAAGCTCGCCGGGCGATAAGGCTGATCCCGACACTCCCGAAGCGGACGATTCTCTGAAGCTCACAGACGACCAAAAGACGCGGATCAAATCCATCCGCGACGACGCTCAGCAACAGCTCAAAGCCATGCAGAAAGACAAGACGCTGAACGACGATCAGAAGCAAAAAAAAGCGAAGCAGATAAAAATGGACACGCGCAAGCAGGTCTGGAGCGTCTTGACGGCTGAACAGCGCACGATATGGGCTGAGGAGGCTCGACAAAGGCGCGAAGCGAAAACGCACTCGAATCCGCAGTAGTCGTTCTCTGCATCCGCAAAACCGAGCGCCGGGAAAAATTCTTTCATTTGATGAAATAGTTCTTGCATCGGCTACAAATATCCGTATTCTGCGTTCTGCGAACTCGTGCCGAGTTTTCTCGTGAGAGCGCGAGGGTCGTTCATCAGGAGGACGCGACAATAAATTGAGCACGATATCCCTCCCAGCCCAATTCCCCACCCGGGCAATTTCCCCAACCAGGCGTACTGCAAAGCTCACTCTCTGGCCACTCGTGGCTGCGACATTTTTCATGGTGTCCGGCGGCACTTATGGGACCGAAGACATCATCCATGGCGCCGGATACGGGCGCGGAATTTTACTGCTGCTGCTGACACCGCTGATCTGGAGCTTGCCTACAACATATATGATCGGCGAGCTTTCCGCGGCGCTGCCAGCTGAAGGCGGTTTCTACGCGTGGGTCCGGCGCGGACTTGGGAATTTCTGGGGATTTCAGGAGGCGTGGCTCTCTTTAGTCGCCAGCATCTTTGATATGGCGATCTATCCGACTTTGTTCGTGGCCTATCTTTCCCGACTCATCCCATGGTTCAGCGTAGGACATCGCGGAGTCATGGTGGGTCTCGCGGTGATAGCGGCCTGCGCGGTAATGAACATCGCCGGCATTCGGGTGGTGGCGACTACTTCTCTGTGGTTGTTCTTTCTTCTTTCGGCCCCGTTCGTGCTGATTGTCTTGATCGCGCCGCTGAAGATGGGCGCGCTCGCGGGTGTCACGACGGCGCCGACAACCTCGACCGTCGGGCTTGTTGGCGGTCTGCTCATTTGCATGTGGAATTATATGGGATGGGACAACGCTTCGACGATTGCCACGGAAGTGAAACGTCCACAGAGGACTTACCCCCGCGCGATGCTGCTCGCGGTTGCGGTTGTCTCATTGAGTTATGTCATCCCTTTCGCTGCTATGTGGCTTACGGGAGTGCCCTCTTCAGCTTTCGAGACGGGATCGTGGGCCGACCTTGCGGGGATGATGGGCGGCTTGGTGGGCGGCCCGTTGGCAGCACGCGCGTTTCGCGTGGCGCTGGTGCTCGGCGGCATGATGAGCGCATTCGGAATGTTCAATGCTCTGGTGATGAGTTATTCCCGCCTGCCGCTCGCCATGGCGCAGGACGGGATGTTGCCGGCGGTATTCGCGAAGTTGCACTCGAAAACGCGGACTCCCTGGGTAGCCATTCTGGTTTGCGCGGCTGGTTGGGCAATGTGCCTGGGATTGGGTTTCGAGAAGTTGGTGACACTCGATATCCTCTTATATGGCATGAGCCTGACTCTCGAGTTCGTAGCGCTGGTCGCGCTGCGTATCAAGGAGCCGAACCTGCGCCGTCCGTTTCGCGTCCCTGGCGGTCTGCCTGGAGCTATGCTGCTGGGAGTATGCCCGGTGTTGCTCTTGGGTTTTGCAATGGTCCACAGCGAGTCCGAGCAAATCTTTGGCATCAGCGCGCTGGTCTTCGGGCTGGTCCTTATTGCTGGCGGATTCTTTGCTTACTGGGCCCAATCCGCAGTCCGGAAAGACGGATGGGTTGCCACCGCGATCAAACAGCGCAAAGCTGCCTAGATTTTCGGCCTGCTGTCGCTTTCCATTGCTGCGTGCTCACCTCGAAGTTGTTGCTGCGAATTCCGTCGTAATCATCTAATCTCGCCACCGCCATGGGACAGCGAACTAAATCTTATGACTACGTCATCGTCGGCGCAGGGTCGGCGGGATGCGTTCTGGCTTCGCGTCTGACGGAAAAACCCGAAGTGCGCGTGTTGCTACTCGAGGCTGGCGGGCCGGATACTCCCCAAAAAGCAAAAATTCCCGTAGCGTTCTCGAAACTATTCAAGACAGCGGTGGACTGGAACTATTCCACCGAACCTGAGCCACATTTGAACGGGCGGCGACTTTATTGGCCGCGGGGAAAAATGTTGGGCGGATCGAGTGCAATCAACGCCATGATTTACGTTCGCGGCAATGCGCACGATTACGATCATTGGGAAAGTCTTGGCAATGTTGGCTGGAGATTTGAAGATGTGCTTCCATATTTCAAGAAGTCCGAGAACCAAGAGCGCGGACCGTCTACATATCACGGCATCGGAGGCCCTCTCAACGTCGCAGACTTGAGATATGTGAATCCTCTCACGCGTGCATTTCTGTCCGCCGCGGTCGAGTTGGGGATCCCAAGTAATTCGGACTTCAACGGCCAAACGCAAGACGGGGCTGGTCTGAATCAAGTGACGCAGAAGGACGGCAAGCGGCATAGTGCGGCTGACGCGTTCTTGCAGCCCTCCCTCCATTGCAAGAATCTCACCGTCTTAACGGGTGCCCATGTTTCACGATTGCTGATTGAAAAGGGATGCGCCCTGGGCGTTGCATACATCCGAGATGGCGTTGAGGAGGAAGCGCGCGCGGATGGCGAAGTGATCCTTTCAGGCGGGACGATTAACTCTCCGCAAATATTGTTGTTGTCCGGAATCGGCCCGCCGGAACAACTCGGAAGGGCTGGAGTACGGACGATTCACGATTTGCCGGGCGTGGGAAAAAATCTCCAGGACCACGTGATGGTGTCGACCGGGTATTTCTGCACGAAGCCTGTAAGCATGGCTAACGCTGAGTCGCTTCCAAATCTGTTACGGTACTTTCTTTTCAAGCGAGGCCCGCTCGTATCGAATGTTGCGGAAGCTGGCATCTTTTTGCGTACTACAATGGGGTTGGCTGGGCCGGACCTGCAGCTTTTGTTTGGACCGGCGTATTACGTGAATCACGGACTCTCCCCGCGATCGGAACATTGTTTTGGTTTCGGGCCAACGCTCATTACGCCGGAAAGCCGCGGCGAGATTTCTCTGTGTTCGGCTAACCCCCTAGAGGCACCGGCAATTCGTGCGAATTATCTTTCGACGCAAGCGGATATGCAGGTCATTGTTCACGGCGTCCGGCTTTCGCGACAGCTAGCACACGCAAAAGCATTCGCAGCTTACTGCGGAGAAGAACTGCATCCCGGAGCGGATGTCGAGAGCGACGCCGAAATTTCTGAATTTATTCGCAACGAAGCTGAAACTCTCTACCATCCAGTCGGCACGTGCAAGATGGGAAGTGATCCGATGGCCGTTGTGGACGCGAGGCTGCGAGTTCGCGGAATCGAAAAGTTGCGGGTGGTGGACGCATCCATAATGCCCCGCATTACCGCCGGGAACACAAATGCGCCCGCGATAATGATCGCTGAGAAAGCTGCGGATATGATCCGCCAGGATGCCTAATCGACAGCGCCGACCTTCTTCAGGACTGCCCGCTCCGTCATTTCTGCTATTCTCTTTTGCGTGCGAAATTCCTTTCGATTAGCGGCTTTTCTTTTCGCGGCGACCGCGGCGGTATTGGCGGCATGGCCGAAGGCCGCTACGCCGGCGTCGAAATCCCCGGCGCAGTCATCGTCACCTCAACAAGTCCCGCAACCGGCGGCCGGGTTACCACAAGCTGTTCCGCCACAAACGAGTCCCCAGCAGGTTGCCCCGCCGACGCCACCGCATGTTGGACCTGTAATCGTACTCGATCCGGCGCATGGCGGAATGGACAACGGAGCGCGCGGCCAAAACGGAGTTGTAGAAAAGGATTTGGTGCTGTTATTTGCACGAACTGCGCGCCAAGCATTGGAGCGTGAAGGATTTCGAGTGGTGATGACGCGAAACGATGATTCGGACCCGTCGTACGACGATCGCGCCGCGCTCGCTAATTCCTACCGCGACGCGATTTTCGTCAGCTTCCACATTTCTTCCACCGGAACGCTGCACACAGCTCGAGCTTATTCTTACAAATTCCCTGACCCCCAGCCGGACGGAGCGAATCCGAATGCCAGCGCGGCTTCGACAGTTCCTCGCCCAGCTAAAACACCCTCTCTGCTGGGTTGGGAAGCGGCGCAGCGGCCTTATGCCGACGCAAGTCAAAGCTTGGCAAATTTGGTGCAGACAGAATTGGCGCAACGATATCCGGGATCGCCCGGCGCATCTTCGGCTGCAGCGGTGCGCGGATTACGTTCAGTGGGGGCGCCGGCAATCGCGGTCGAAGTCTCAAACATCGCCGTTTCTGATCCGAATCAGCTGATCGAGATGGCCGCACCCGTTTCCACTGCGATCGTCCACAGCATCCTTGCGTCGAGACCGGCGGCGGGTCCGATGATTACCCCGGAGTCAAAATAATGCCGCGCAATCTAAAAATTGCACTGGCGATTCTCGGTGTAGCAGTGCTGATTGGTCTGATCAGTTTGCGCGGGTTGGATCGTCGAATTCAACGGCTATCCGAGGGCACGACAACCGAAGAGCAGGCGAGACGCGACCTGCTGTCGCCGGGCATTTCGACGCCGACGGATGTGAAGATCCAAACAAAAATTTACTGGGCCGCGGGTCCCGAAAAGGTTGCCGCGGTACAAGTGGGCATGGATCTCTCGGCTGATCCGTTGCAGCGGGCCAAACAAGTTTTGAATGAGCTCATCGCAAATCCGCCGGCGGCAGATCAACGGACAATTCCCGAGGACACTACCCTGCTCGGCTTCTACATACTTCCGGACGGTACCGCGATAGCGGACTTTTCTGACGCACTTGCTTCGGAAACACCGTCTGGCATTTTGAGCGAGGAAATGGCAATCGATTCCATCAGGCTTACGCTCGCGAACAGCCTCCCAGGCCTAAGCCGGTTGAAAATTTTAATTCACGGGCAGGAAGTGGACACATTGGCCGGCCACATCGATCTGACGGGCTTTTTCGATCTTACTCCTCCGACTGCGCGGACCTCACCGGACGCCCCAGCCACTCCGCCGCCAGCCCCCAGCAAAAAGTGAAACTTGACGCGACCGATCCAGTCGGGCGCTCAGGGTTGAAAATCAGCGGATTCAAGACATAGGCATGTTTCATTCGGCTGTGTGTTGACACCCGCCTTCGCAGTCGTCAAACTTGATGCCGCAGGTTCAGCCATTCCGGCTTTAAATCTCAAAGAGGAGATTTCATCATTGCGAGCAGACGGACGCGCCGCCGACCAATTGCGGCCAGTGAAAATTACACCTGACTTTATTCCGCACGCTGAAGGGAGCGCGTTAATTGAAGCGGGACAGACACGCGTGATCGTGACTGCAACCCTGGAAGACGGTGTGCCGGGTTTCCTAAAAGGCTCGGGAAAAGGCTGGGTGACGGGGGAATATGGAATGCTCCCTCGTTCGACCGAAAACCGGACGCCGCGTGAATCCAGCCGCGGACGCCAGTCGGGGCGCACGCTTGAAATCCAGCGGATGATCGGGCGAACCCTGCGAGCGGTCACAGATCTAAAAGCGCTGGGCGAGCGAACGGTATGGATTGATTGCGACGTAATTCAAGCTGATGGAGGCACACGAACCGCTTCGGTCACCGGGGCGTTTGTCGCGCTGGCTCTGTCTTTGGAACGAATGGTCGCGGGCGGCATGCTTCGACGCATACCACTGATCGATTCTCTGGCGGCCATCAGCGTGGGAATTGTAAAAGATGAGTTACTTCTCGATCTCGCGTATGAAGAAGATTCGCGCGCACAAGTAGACATGAACGTCGTGATGACCGGCAGCGGCGAATTCGTTGAAGTGCAGGCGAGCGCAGAGGGGCGACCATACACCCAACGTGAGCTGGAGCTGCTGCTCGCACTAGCGGCAGGCGGAATCCGGAAACTTACTCAGGCACAGAATGACTTGCTGCATATGAACTTCGCAACTCACGCGCGGTAATAGTGGTGGAAGCGCGCGATGCAAGTTTGATGAAGTTCCTGCTGGCGTCCTCCAATCCCGGAAAGTTGCTGGAGTATCGCGACCTCGCAGCCGAAGCTGGAGTCGAATTGGATTCGGTTCCGAATTTTCCCAGAATCCCGGTGTTTGAAGAATCCGCTCCTACATTTGCTGAAAACGCGGCGGGAAAAGCAATTCACTACAGCCGTTTCAGTACCGGAGTCATTCTCGCAGACGATTCAGGCCTGGTGGTCCCGGCGCTCAACGGCGTGCCCGGTGTGCATTCTGCGCGTTATGCTGGCCCGTATGCGACAGACCAGGATCGAATTCACAAACTGCTTACAGAAATGAAAGGAAAAACCGTCGATCAGCGGCGCGCGAGGTTCGTTTGCGTCACAGCGATTGCGAGAGAAGGGCGGGTTCTGGCGATTGCTTCCGACTTCGCACAGGGCATTTTGACTGAGGAACCTCGCGGCAGCGGCGGATTCGGTTACGACCCCGTTTTTCTGTTTCAGGAAATTGACCGCACCTACGCGGAGATCACGCGCAACGAGAAGAACCTCTACAGCCATCGAGGAAGGGCGTTTAGAAAAGTACTGTCGCTCATGGCTGAGGCCTAGGTTGTGACCTTTCTGCGACTAGAGCATCTAATTCCTTGAGCTCTCCTAAACCCTTGCATTCACACAGGAGAGGGGGTTACAAAGTAAGCTCGTTTTTCTCCTCCGAGGTGATTCCGTGGCAACCTCGCGCGCAGCGATTGCGCTACAGCCGTCTCTTCTATCCAGACTGGAAGAGGCACGCTCGCGCACCGATAGTCTTTTCAGTCTGCTGCCTCCTAATTCCTTTTACGATCGACCCGTGCCCGAGCGCCACCGCCTGATTTTCTATCTCGGACATCTCGAAGCGTTCGATCAAAATCTCTTGAGTGGTCCGCTGGGTTCGGAAACGCAAGATGCTACGCTCGATAAGCTCTTTGCGTTTGGTATCGACCCGGTGGACGGCGGCCTGCCGACAGACGTGCCCGGAGACTGGCCCAATATTGCGAATGTTGAAAAATACAAAAGGAGTATACGAGAGAGATTGGATGCGAGGTTGCGCGACGCACTCAAATCCGGCGACTTGGCTGTTGCCGAGAGAACGCTGATTCATGTCGCGATCGAGCACCGCTTAATGCACGCCGAGACGCTAGCGTACTTATTGCACAATCTGCCGCTGGAAAGAAAAATGCCGCAGCCCTCCCCGTCCGCAGACCAAAGTCCTGCGCCCGACCCGAGGCAAGTGAAGATTCCCTCGGGAACCGCCACACTCGGCCAATCAAGAGGTGTGGCGGAATCGTTCGGCTGGGACAACGAGTTTGGGGCACAGGAGGTTTTTGTCCCCGGTTATTCGATTGATACGTTCCCAGTCACCAACGCACGATATTTGGAATTTGTTAGGGCAGGCGGTTATGAGGATTCTCGTTACTGGGCGCCGGAGGATTGGATCTGGAGAACGCAGCAGCGGCTCGAACATCCTCATTTCTGGTTGTCTCGTTCTGGCTCGTCTGCATCTGATCCGGAAACCCAATGGGAATATCGCGCGATGTTTGGAACTTTGCCGTTGCCCGAATCGTGGCCAGTTTACGTAAGCTATGCAGAAGCGTCCGCGTTCGCACGTTGGTCCGGAAAAACATTGCCCACGGAGGCTCAGTGGCACCGCGCTGCTTACGGTACGCCGGAGGGCGACGAGCGAAAGTTTCCGTGGGGCGATGCTCAACCAGAAAGTCATCACGGTAATTTTCATCATCAGCGGTGGGATCCCTGTGCGGTGGACGCACACTCCGCGGGCGCGAGCGCGTTTGGCGTAGTTGATCTTCTGGGAAACGGCTGGGAATGGACGTCGACGCCTTTCGGGCCACTGAACGGATTCACACCGTTTCCATTTTATCGCGGCTATTCGGCTGATTTCTTCGATGGGAAACATTTCGTAATGAAGGGTGGTTCGGCCCGCACGGATTCTTGCATGGTGCGGCGATCGTTCCGGAATTGGTTTCAGCCACATTATCCGTACGCGTACGCAACATTCCGTTGCGTGGAGGGATAGTCGATGTCCACTGCCCCGCGATTGGCGCCGTCACTTCTTGCAAGCCAGGCACTTGCGGAATTTTCATCAGACGTGATTGTGGGATTGGGGCAACCGGGGCAGAAAGAGTTACCGTCGAAATATCTGTACGATGAAGTGGGTTCGGCGCTCTTCGACGTGATTTGTCTTCTGCCCGAATATGGGCTGAGCCGGGCTGGGATGCGGTCGCTGAAACTCCACGCGCCTGAGATCATTTCCCGCCTCAACGGCCCGTTCGTGGTGGCGGAGCTCGGCAGCGGCAGCGGGCAGAAAACTCGTTTTCTGCTGGAAGCTCTTTCCCGGCGTCAGCGCGTGAACTATTACCCCATCGACATTTCAGGTACTGCACTCCACCGTTGCCAGCAGGAACTAAGCGAGATGGACAGGGTGAGCATAGTCGGCTTCGAGCGAGCTTATCTGGATGGCTTGCAGGAAGTAGCTGCCCGGCGTCGCGAAGGGGAGCACCTGTTGGTCCTTTTTCTCGGGAGCACGATCGGGAATTTCGACCGGCCCGCTGGAGATCAATTTCTCCGGGACGTTCGCAAAGTGCTGCGAGAAGGCGATGCTCTTTTGCTTGCGACGGATCTTGAAAAGCCCGTACCGCAACTGCTTGCGGCTTATGACGACGCGGCAGGAGTTACCGCAGCGTTTAACAAAAATCTTCTCGCGCGGATCAACCGCGAACTGGATGGCGATTTCGATCTCTCGCGCATCGAACACACCGTGCGGTATGACGCAACGGAACGGCGCGTGGAAATGCATCTGCGGTCCACGGTTTGGCAGCGAGTGACACTTCGCAAGGCCCGCTTCAGTTTCTTTTTGCGGGAAGGCGAAACCATTTGGACGGAAAGCTCCCACAAATACAATCCGCAGGAAGTTCCACAAATGGGCGAACGCACGGGATACCGCTGCTCCGGCCAATGGTTTGATACAGAATGGCCGTTCGCGCAAAGCCTTTTCTTCGCCGTCTAATCACCACTGGAATGCGCAGCAGCATTCGGGCCGAGGCTTGGCCTGCCCATGATATAGTTTTTTCCCGATGCCGAAGAAACCGAAAAAACGATCTGCGCACAAAAGTAAGTCAAAAAAAGCGATTGCGGCGAAGGGCGCTCGCGCCGGCAGCAAGACGCGCGGCAGCAATCCGGAGCGCGTTCGCCTGATTCTACAGAAACTGGATCAAGCGTATCCCGAGGCCACCTGCGCTCTCACCCATGAAAATCCTTTTCAACTTCTCATTTCAACGATACTTTCAGCGCAATGCACTGATGTGCGTGTGAACCAAGTGACTCAAACGCTTTACCAGAAGTACCCGAATGCGAAAGCATTTGCCTACGCTAATCCGACAGAGCTGGAACAGGATATTCGCCCCACCGGTTTTTTCCGCAATAAAACGAAATCCATCATGGGCGCGAGCAGGCAAATCCTCGAGGAACTGCACAACGAAGTGCCACAAACAATGGAAGAATTGCTGAAGCTGCCGGGCGTGGCGCGGAAGACGGCCAACGTCGTACTCGGAACGGCTTTTGGGATTGCCTCAGGAGTGGTGGTCGACACCCACGTGTTACGCGTGTCGCATCGCCTCGACCTGACAAAAAACGACGATCCGAAAAAAGTGGAGCAGGATTTGATACGTATCATTCCGCGCGAAAAGTGGATTTTGTTCTCCCACCAGCTAATCTGGCACGGGAGACGCGTGTGTCATGCGCGCAAGCCGAAATGTATCGAGTGTAATCTCGAATCCATTTGCTACTCGAAGGACAAGACAGTCTGACACGCGCACTGTTTTACTCGCTAGGTCCGTGCGCCAGAGCTTTCTCTTCAGCCGAAATTTCAACACGTTCCCGCTTTACATCCAAACGAATTCTGGCGAAAAAGCTCATGTACATATTGGCAACCCAAACAAGGGAAAATCCGGCGATCAGATAACCCCGCCAGTCCGAAAATAGCAACTTGAAGCGCGTAATGAAGAGAAAAAAGATCGTTACCCAGTGGCTAAAACAGTATTCGCATACGAAGAGGTAGAAAAACTTTCGCTGTAAAAGCGTCCGGCATTCCTTGCTATTTTTCTCACACCATTTGCGCGGTTCGTCGAATATCTCTTCATGCGTAATCGTCCAAGCAACGGATGCGATAGGAATCGCAATGATGAGTAGCCAGAACAACTGTGCCGATAATGTCATCACGTCAAGCGGAGACTCGGGTACAAGCAAGAACAAGTTAAGGATGCATCTTCGTCTTTACTGAGATGCTTTGGGCTCTCTTCCGGACGCAATCATCCGTCCTCCAACATGCCGATTCAAGCTCCGATTCATGCTAAGTGGGGAATAGGAGCTCTTTCTGGGCGGCGGGCTCCGGGCAGGCGGAGAGTCTCGGATACACCGGTCTTGAGCAAGTTGCCGAATCTTTCGGGAACGAGTGGCCGACTAAAGTAGTGCCCTTGTGCTTCTTCACAATCGTGAGCCTGAAGGAAAGCCAACTCTTCTTGTGTTTCCACGCCTTCAGCAACCACGCGGAGCTTCAAGCTGCGACCCATGCTGATGACTGCGGTCACGATAGTCGTCTCATCGGGCGCGGTAGTGATCTGACGGACGAACGACTGGTCGATCTTCAGCGCATCAATTGGAAACCGCCTGAGATAGCTCAAACTGGAGTAACCCGTTCCGAAGTCATCTACCGCGACCTGCACTCCAGTCGCTCTCAGTATTTTGAGAATTGATTCCGAGGACTCGGCGCGTTTCATTAGAACGCTTTCAGTCAGCTCCAACTCGAGAGACTTCGGATCCAATCCCGTCTCCTTCAGGATGGCGAAGACTCCATCAAGAAAATGTTCATCCCGAAACTCCATGGCCGAGATATTTACTGCCATCGAAGCCATGGGAAGACCTGCATCAACCCAGGCTTGAGCCTGTCTGCAAGCCTCACGAAGTACCCAGTTGCCGATTGGCAGAATCAAACCGCAGTCTTCCGCTACGGGTATGAATTCAGCCGGAGAAACCGCCCCCCGGACGGGGTGCGTCCAACGCAGTAATGCTTCCGCGCCGGTTATTTCTCCTGTCCTTAAATTGATCTTCGGCTGGTAATGCAGTGCGAATTCCTGACGTTCCAAAGCCCGGCGCAAACTCTCTTCAATGGATTGGCGCTCCACGGCTCGGACGTTCATAGCAGGCTTGAAAAATTGATAGCTCTGCCGTCCATTTTCTTTCGCCTGATACATCGCGGTGTCTGCGTTCTTGATCAGTGTTTCCGCGTCCAATCCATCATCCGGGTATACACCCAGACCAATGCTTGTGGTGACGTGAAGATCGTGCTGATCGATTGGATGAGCTTCTGCTACAGCCTGCAGCATTCGTCGCGCTGTAAGAGCGGCGTCTTCCGAGTGCTCGACTTCTGAAAGCAGCACAACGAATTCGTCGCCTCCCTGCCGGCTTACCGTATCCGAACCGCGCACGCAATCCACCAGACGTTTCGCGATGGACTGAAGAAGTTTGTCCCCGATCGGATGCCCCAGGGAATCGTTGATATGTTTGAAACCGTCCAAATCCAGAAACAATACGGCAACTTTTTTCATGTGACGCGATGCGAAAGCAATGGCCTGCGTAACGCGGTCGTTCAACAGGACTCGATTGGGCAAGCCGGTCAGGAAGTCATGCTGGGCCGAATGTGCCATTTGCCGCGCCATTGCCTGGGTTGCGCTCACATCGCGAAAAACGATGACCGCGCCGGTCGGATTCCCTTCCCGATCGTGAATGGGAGAAACGCAGTCTTCAATCGGAATCTCGACTCCGTCACGCCGGATAAGTATGCAGTCGCAGGGGATGTGCACGGTCTGGTTTTGTGCTACCGCCAGGTCCATCGGATTCTGGATTGTTTCGCGACTGGTTGCGTCCACGATTCGAAAGACTTCGGCCATGGGCCTACCAGACGCCTCTTGTCGCGACCAGCCAGTCATGTTTTCCGCGACGAGGTTTAGGAAAGTGATATTTCCCGATATGTTTGTGCATGCAACAGCATCGCCGATGCTGGCAAGGGTTACCTGAGCACGCTCCTTCTCCACGAATAACACTTCCTCCATAATCTTTCGCTCGATGGCGTAGCGGAGGGCTCGAAGAAGTCCGCGTGTCTCGATTTGGCCTTTGATGAGATAGTCCTGCGCGCCCTCTTGTAAGGCTTGTGCGGCCAGTGACTCGTCGTCCAAACCCGTCAGTACGACTAAGGGGACGCGTGGCGCGGCGGTGCGAGCTCTGCGTACCGCTCCCAATCCTTGTGCGTCGGGCAACCCGAGGTCGAGAAGGATGAGGTCCACTGCGTGCTCGACAAGATGGCCTTCGGCATCACTCATGCACTCCACGTGGGTCAGTTCGATGTCGTGCGAGCCTTGTTCGTTTAACATTTCTCGCAGCAGGCGTGCATCTCCGGCGTTATCTTCGATTAGAAGAAGTATTTTGACTGATTTCTTGCTCATCCGTTTCGCCTCTGCTGCATCTTGACTTGGCTAAAACACAATTTGTGGATGTCCGCCGTGGGGATTCGGAATAGTCTCATTAGCCGTTAGCGGGTCCGGGCGCGACCGAGGCTTTCCTCGCTGTATTTCCGTTCCGCGTCGCTTCTAGTCCCTGTGTATCGGGCAAACCCAGATCAAGCAAGATGATGTCAACTGCGCGCTCCGCAAGATGCTTCTCCGCATCATCCATACATTCCACGTGTGTCAAATCGGTGCCGCGCGAACCTTCTTCATTGAACATCTCCCGAAGCGAGCGAGCGTCTCCGGGGTTATCTTCGATCACGAGAATTTTCTTGAGAGACTTCTTGCTCATCCCCCTGACCTTTGCTGCGGTAATTTGACCTTGGTCAGCCAGAAATCGTTAATGCTCTTCACCAGCGTCTCAAATGCGTCCAACTGCACGGGCTTGCTCAGGTAGCAGTTGGCCTGCAGTTGATAACTTTTCACTATGTCTGCTTCCGCGTCAGACGTCGTCAAGATGACAGTAGGGATCGTTTTGAGTTTGGCATCATCTTTTATGTGAGCCAGAACCTCGCGGCCATCCATTTTGGGAAGGTTCAGGTCCAGCAGGATCAGATCCGGCCGGGGAGCTTGGCTGTGGATGCCCTCTCGTCTTAGAAAAGCCATGGCTTCGATGCCATCAGACGCTACGTGCAAATGGACAGCACTGTTCGCGTCGCGGAAAGCTTCTTGCGTTAGCCGCACATCGCCAGGACTGTCTTCTACTAAGAGAACCTCTATCGGCATACCGTCTCCTCCAATAATCTTCATAATTTCCCGTCATTTCCGGCCAGTGCAAATCTAAAGGTGGAACCCTGGCCGGGCTGTGACTCCACTGAAATTGTTCCGCCGTGCCGTTCAACGATCTTTTTGCAGATAGCTAACCCTATGCCGGTACCCTCAAACTCTTCCCGTTTGTGCAGGCGCTGGAACATGCCGAAAATCCTCTCGAAGTATTGGGGGTCAATTCCCAATCCGTTATCTTTCACCGAAAACATCCATCTCTTGTCACCATTCCTGACGGCAGAAATGTGAACGCGTGGGATTCCTGGACTTTGGTACTTGATGGCATTGCCAACCAGGTTTTGAAATAGTTGCACCAGTTGCATTTCGTCCGCCTGGACATTGGGAAGTGGATCGTGGGTCACCACTGCGCCGCTTAGTTGTATAGAGCCGGCTAAATTTATGAGCGCCCGATGGAAGGCATCTTCACTGGAGGTGGCCTTCAGATCTCTCCCTATCGTCCCGACGCGCGAAAAGGTCAAAAGGTCTTGGATCAACCGTTGCATACGGCTGGCGCCGTCCACGGCGAAGGAAATAAACTCATCGGCGTCGGCATCCAGTTTTCCCTTGTACCTCCTGGATAAGAGCTGCGTGTAGCTGGCTACCATCCGCAGAGGTTCCTGCAAATCGTGAGATGCGATGTAAGCAAATTGTCCTAACTCCTCGTTTGAACGGTTTAATTCCTCGACTTTCTGCAAGAGATCAGCTTCGGCCTTTTTGCGGGTGGCGATGTCCCGGACAGCTGCCGTGACCAGGATTCCCTCCGCGCTTTCCAGCGGGCTCAGCATGATCTCGATTGGAAACTCGCTTCCGTCCTTCCGTCGTGCAGTTAGCTCGATTCCCGTCCCGATCTGTTGTGCCAATGCGTCTTCCACAGAACGAAGAGCATCCGCTACAAGCCGCTCCGCAAATCCTTCTGGAATGATGTTCGTAACTTTTTGCCCGATGAGTTCATCGCGACGGTAACCGAACTGTTTCTCCGCCTGAACGTTCAGCAGCACGATCTCTCCGTCGTGGTTCACCACAACCATTGCGTCAGGCGCCGCCTCCAGCAATCCTCGGTATCTTCCTTCCATCCGCGCAACGTGCCTTTCCGCTTCCTTGCGGACGGTGATGTCGCGAATCGCCGCCGTCACCAGGATCCCTTCGGCGCTTTCCAGCGGGCTCAACATGATCTCGATCGGAAATTCAGTCCCGTCCTTCCGGCGCCCGGAAAGTTCGATACCTGTCCCAATCTGCTGTGCCAGAGCGTCTTCATCGGATCGAAGGGCATCTGCGATCAGTCGTTCCGCAAAACCTTCCGGAATAATGTTCTTCAACTTCTGCCCTACAAGTTCATCACGGCGATAGCCGAATCGTTTCTCAGCTTGCACGTTCAGCAGAACGATTTCGCCGCCCTGGTTCACCACCACCATTGCGTCCGGAGCCGCTTCCAGCAGCCCCCGGTATCGTCCCTCCATCTGCGCGAGGTGCCTCTCCGCGGCCTTACGCACGCTGATGTCGCGAATCGCGGCCGTCACCAAAATTCCTTCGGTGCTCTCCAGAGGACTAAGCATAATCTCTATTGGAAACTCGCTGCGATCCTTGCGGCGCGCAATAAGTTCGATTCCCGTACCAATTTGCTGCGCCAGCGCTTCAGCTGCAGTACGCGTTCCGTCTGCGATCAATCTTTCTGCAAAGCCCTCCGGAATAATGCTCTTCACCTTCTGCCCAAGAAGTTCATCACGGCGGTATCCGAACTGTTTTTCCGCTTGAACGTTCAGAAGAACGATCTCTCCGTCTTGGTTCACTACCACCATCGCATCCGGAGCCGCCTCCAGCAGGCCGCGGTACTTACCTTCCATCTGCGCCAGGTGCTTTTCCGCATCCTTGCGCGCATTGATGTCTCGGATCGCTGTAGTCATCGGGATTGTCTCCGCGGGATCCGAGGCCAGCATGAATGTGTTCTGAAGGACTCGGTGGATGTGTGGCTTCGGGTGGTTACCTTCATGCCGCGACGCGAAATCGGACCGACGACGGGTAAGGCACAGGAGCCTGGCCCGAATGCGAGCGGCGCATTTGATCTGACAGAGACTTTGTCTTCATTTCACACTAGGTTGGGAAAGGGGCTATATCCGGGACACGACACTGAAGGCTGAAGAGGGCAGCCTATAGCCGCATACCGTTTTATTTCTGAAGGGAGTTTGATTCTATAGCAGCCGCAAGTGAGGTCAAGGCAGGTGTCCAGACAGGTGTCGAATAGACCACCGCCCGAAAACTCCGCCGCGTGAATGCGATGTTCGGCTCAAGCTCGATCGGCGCACGCCATGTGTCCGACTCGCGTACGGAGCGCGTCTAGCATTCCACCCAATCAAAAGAGCGCGTCACAGCCTTCTTCCAGAGCTGGTAACTTCGTTCTCTGACGTCCGCATCCATGTGTGGATTCCATGTGTGGCCTTCGGCCCAATTCGCTCGCAGCTCTTCAATTCCCTTGAAGAAGCCAACTGCCAAACCAGCGGCGTACGAGGCACCGAGCGCGGTGATTTCCGTTACGACCGGTCGAAGGACCGGTCGGTTCAGAATGTCGGACTGGAATTGCATCAGGAGTTCATTTTCAACCATGCCTCCGTCCGTGCGAAGAACGTCCAGAGAAATTTTGGAATCTTGTTGCATGGCCTCAACGACCTCCCGGGTTTGGAACGCTGTCGCTTCGAGCACTGCACGAGCCAAGTGGCCCTTGTTCGCATAACGTGTCAGCCCCACGATTACGCCACGGGCTGCCGTCTGCCAGTAAGGAGCGTACAGGCCGGAAAAAGCGGGAACGAAGTAGACGCCTCCATTGTCTTCCACACTGCGCGCCAACGTTTCGATATCAGAACTCTTCTGAATGAGCCCGAGGTTGTCCCGCATCCAATGCACAAGAGCGCCGGAGACCGCTATACTCCCCTCGAGGGCATACTGCGCGGGCTGGTCTGCGAGTTTATAAGCCAATGTGGTGAGCAGGCCGTGTTTGGAGCGAACTGGCTGTCCGCCGGTATTCATGAGCAGGAAGCAGCCCGTGCCGTATGTATTTTTGGCTTCACCGGGGACAAAGCATGTTTGGCCAAAAAGCGCCGCTTGCTGGTCACCGAGGATTCCGGCCATGGGCGCGTCTTTTACCGCAGGAAGCTGTGCTACTCCGTAGACTTCGCTACTCGACCGGATTTCGGGGAGCATTTTCTCGGGAATGCCGAACAAGGATAGAATCTCTTTGTCCCATCGGAGTGTATGAATATCCAGCAACTGCGTCCTGCTGGCATTCGTAACGTCTGTAATGTGGATCCCGCCCTTAGGACCGCCCGTCAAGTTCCAGATTAAGAACGAGTCGACGTTTCCGAAAATCACTTCGCCCGCTTCAGCCTGCTCGCGCACTCCCGAAACATTCCTTAGAACCCAACGGATCTTCAAGCCGCTAAAGTAGGTTGCAAGGGGCAAGCCGGTTTTCAGCCGGAACCGATCCTGACCGCCGTCACGGGAGAATTCTGCGACGGCGTCTTCCACGCGAGTATCTTGCCAGACAAGCGCGTTGTACACGGGCTTGCCCGTCTTGCGATTCCAAACCACTGTCGTTTCTCTTTGGTTTGAGATTCCGATCGCGGCGAGGTCTTTAGGATGGAGTCCCTTTTGTCGCATGGCGCCCGCAATAACTTTCTGAGTGAGCCGCCATATTTCTTCCGGATCGTGTTCCACCCATCCGGCTTTGGGATAAATCTGTTCGTGTTCCTCCTGCGCCGCGGAAACGATATTTCCTGACCTGTCGAAGATGATGAACCGCGTGCTCGTCGTGCCCTGATCAATGGCTCCGATGTAACTAGGCATGCATCCCGCGTGCCACGACTACCGTTTTGTATATCGGCCTCACGACCTGTAAATTGTATCAAAGGGGAAGGAACCGGAAGCTACAGGATCCCGCGAAACGACGATGCCAAGACGTCTGACAAATCCCGTTTCGAGAACGACCGTGCAGTCGTTAGTCGATTTCGTTTCGAAATACGCCGCACGCGGAAGTGAGATCGCCGTGCGTTACCGCCGCGGCTATCGGATGGAAACATGGACCTATGCACAAATCGCTCAGGATGCTAACCGCGTCGCTCGCGAGTTGGAATTCCGGGGCGTAGCCAAAGGCGACGCCGTTCTGCTGTGGGGTGAAAGCTCACCCGAATGGATCATTGCATTTTTCGGATGCCTGCTGCGCGGCGCCGTGACTGTACCCATCGACCACGGCTCTACACCCGAATTCGCGTCTCGTGTCACTCGCGAAGTGAATGCGAAGCTAATTTTCCGCAGCCGCGCTCTTCCGAACACTGAACTCGCCGCAGAATCGATCGTTTTAGAATCCCTTTTGGAGCTTACGGCGCGCTGGGATTCTTCGATTTATGCGGCGCCTCCGCTCTCGCGCTCCGACACCCTGGAAATCATCTTCACTTCCGGCACTACAGCCGAACCGCGCGGCGTTGTGATTTCTCACGGAAACGTTCTTGCTAACATCGAACCGCTTGAGCGCGAAATCCAGAAATACCTTCGTTACGAACACATCTTTCATCCTTTGCGATTCCTGAACCTGCTTCCACTGAGCCACGTCTTCGGACAAATGTTGGGCATATTTATTCCACCCCTATTGACCGGAACCGTGGCCTTTACCGGCTCCCTCAAGCCGTCCGATTTGATCGATGTAATTCGTCGCGAACGTATCTCCGTGTTAGTAGCTGTCCCTCGATTTATTGAATCCCTGCAACGCGAAATCCAACGTCAGATGGAACGCGATAGCCTGATTCAGCAATTCAATGAAGACTTTTCCCGATCGGAGAAAGAACACTTTCTTTGGCGCTGGTGGCGATTCCGTCGCATCCACTCGCGTCTGGGCTGGAAGTTCTGGGCCTTCATTTCCGGCGGGGCCGCTCTGCCCGAACAGGTGGAAGCCTTCTGGAACAGACTGGGCTATGCGGTAATCCAGGGTTACGGCATGACCGAAACCACTTCACTCATCAGTCTGAATCACCCTTTCCGCTCGGCAAAAGGTTCCATTGGCAAAGTCTTCCCGGGGATGGAAGTCCGCGTCGACGAGCAAGGCGAAATCCTCGTGCGCGGCGACAACGTTGCGAGGGCATATCGCCAGCACGATCAGGCTCAAGCTGTTGCCGCATCCGACGGATGGTTCCACACCGGAGACATGGCTGAAACTGGCGAGGACGGCAGCCTGTACTTCAAGGGCCGCCGGAAAAACGTGATCGTCACGCCAGCCGGCATGAACGTTCACCCTGAAGATCTCGAAAGAGCTGTGCGTCTTCAGCCAGGCGTGCGCGATTGCGTGGTGATCGGAATCGAGCGGGACGGTAATGCCGACCCTTGTGCGGTGCTACTGCTCGAACATCCGCAGACGAATCAAGCCACCCTAGTCGACAACGCCAATCGTTCTCTCGCGGAATATCAGAAGATTCGCCAGTGGTTTCTGTGGCCCGAGCCCGATTTTCCGCGCACACCAACTCTCAAACCGCTCCTACCGCGCATTCGCGAAGTCGTCAATGCCGGGCTCAATGCGCCGACTTCATCACACGACGCCGGAAGTTCCCTGTCCGCTCTGATCACCCAAATTACCGGGCGTCCAGTCACTTTCGATTCGCGCAATACTGCTCTGGACGCCGACTTGCACATGACTTCGCTCGATCGTGTCGAGCTGATGAGCGCTCTTGAAGATCGTTACCAGACTGATCTCAGCGAGGTCCGTTTCAGCGAAGCTGCAACTCTCGGCCACCTCGAAAAACTTCTTACCGAATCTTCCGGACCGGTCGCAGGGAATGTCTATCCTCGATGGCCGCAACATTGGCTTGTCACGAGCATTCGCCTTGCCGTCTATTACACGCTCGCTTGGCCTGCCACTTACCTTCTTGCCGCGCCTCAAATCCGCGGCCGTGAGAATCTCCGCGGGCTGCAAGGCCCGGTTTTAGTGATTTCCAACCACGTCACTTATTTGGACATTGCCTGGATTCTTCCGGCGTTACCTGCGCGTTTGCGAAACCGCTTAGCCACCGCCATGGGCGGTGAACGACTCGCCAGAATGCGGCGTCCGCCAAAGAATATGAATTTGTTCGGACGCTTCCTCGAACGCTTCGACTACGTTCTTGCATTGTCACTCTTCAACGTTTTTCCTCTTCCTAGGCAGTCTGGCTTCTTGAAGAGCTTTTCATTTGCCGGCGATCTCGTGGACCGTGGCTGGAACATTCTGGTGTTCCCGGAGGGTCAGACCACGGAAGATGGAGTTATGATTCCCTTCCGCTCGGGTGTCGGACTTCTTGCGAAACAACTGAACCTCCCAGTCGTTCCCATGCGGCTTGCGGGACTCTTTGACTTGAAACAGGAAAATCGCATACTGACGCGTCCGGGACACGTGAAAATCACTATTGGAAAGCCGATTCGCTTTTCTCCCGATCAAGATCCGAGTGAGATCGCGAAGGAACTCGAACGGCGCGTGAATGAACTCTAATTTGTTTCTGATTGCGCTTTCACGGGTGAGTGACAGGCGGCAAATTGCCTGCAAGACCGCAAACACTTTTGGTTTTGGAGTTACGCGCTTTTCTCGACTTAAACCGGACGAATTTCGAGAATATCTGCGCGAATACACCAAATCGAATGACTCCGGCGCGGATGTGATACAGCGCAGCGGAGCGAACTAGAATCAAACTCGCAAGGTAAGCTAGAATCGAAACTCAGTATGTCGGGGCGTAGCGCAGCCTGGTAGCGCGCCTGCCTTGGGCGCAGGAGGTCTGGAGTTCAAATCTCCACGCCCCGACCAATCTTCTCAATGAGTTAGCGACACTGCACATTATTGCACTCGCTCGACTGTAGTGACTTTTGTAGTGACCCTCTGACTTCTGCTCGCCAGTTCAATTGCACTAGCTGTCTTGAACTTCTCGATCTTGCTCGCCGCTTCGCGCTTGTGTTCCTCTGCAGGATGGACGTAGCGCATCGTCATCTGGATGCTAGTGTGTCCGAGTAAAGCCGCAAGCGTCGGAAGGTCCACACCCGCCATGACGGCGCGCGATGCGTATGTGTGTCTGAGATCGTAGAGTCTGAACTCCGGCGTTATCTTGGCCCGACGAACAGCAGCATCGTGGGCTTTTCGAACGCTTCCGATCCGCCTCTCCGGGTTGGCAGGAGATGAGAATACGTACGAACTCCGCGACGAGGCTGTGCGTTTCTTCAGGATCGACCAGACTTCATCCGTCATCGTAAGCCTGCGCCTGGCAGCCTTCGTCTTGCCAAATGGATTGAAAACCGTGCGCTGGACGAAATCCAGATTGGCTGTTTCGATGCGAAATACTTCTTCGGGGCGCATCCCGGTGTCCAACATGACTCTGGCAATATCGCGAAGAGGCTGACTTGTCTTTGCTAGATAAGCCTGTTCTTCTTCTGCAGAAATGATTCGTGTCCTTCCAGTTTCGCGGAAAAACGCAACGTGTTTCACAGGGTTTGAAACCCGATAATCACAGCGCTCAGCGTAGCTGTAGATAAGCCGCAGTGTGCTCAGCGCGCGGTTGACGGTCACGCCCGACACGGCGATCTCTTCACGATCTCCCCAGCGCTTTTCTTGGCTGCGTGCCATCTTGAAATCCTCAACCATCCCTTGGGTAATTTCATCCAGCCACTTACCCCGGAAAAATCTCCTTAGCGTTTTGCAGTTCCCGGAGCGCAGTTCATGTGTTTTCGGTCTGTGCTGCTGCTTTGACCATTCGAGGAATTGTTTGGAAAAATCGTCAAACTTAGGAATCGGCTTCGACCTCGTCAATCCCGCTCGTCGTTCCAGGAGATCGATCTTGCGTTTTGCTTCGGCGCGCAGTGCGGCTGTCTTGTTTCGGAAGCCAGAAGATTCTTGAATCTTGCGGCCCTCGAATTCAAATACGTACCACCAAGTTTTCCCTCGGCGATACACAGACATTGCGAGCTACCTCCGTTGGGACGCTTCGTCGGTGCGGACTATACGCTCCGCAAGCCAACCGTCAAGGTCACTCTGCCAATATCGAACGAAGTTTCGACTGATCTTCACGAACCGAGGGCCTCGCTTCTGGCTCCGCCACTGAGCAAGAGTCTCAACCGAAAGGCCGGTGATCTCTGCGACCTCTTTGGCGGTCAGAAGCTTCGACGCCGAGGTTGATCCGCACAATTCTCCATCTCCTGATCGCCTCGCGAATTGGGCTCGCTTCGTTGTCATCTTGATGTCAGCATCAACTCCACTGCGTGTCTGTAGGTATCAACAAAGTCGAAGCAAAGCCTATCGAACTTCTCAAACGGAATCCGGTCTTGCCAGGCTCGGGAAATCTTATTTGGCAGGTCGCGCGTGAGTTGCCCGTAAGAGAACGGAGAATGCTCGCCGAGCCAGATGATCAATCCCTCGGGTGCGGCTATTTCGCAGATTGCATCAATCGCAACGTGTGCGCGCCATTCATAGCAGTCGCAAGCATGGCCGTCACGGCTCGTTCCCCGGAAGCAAGTCCCTCGCGCACTCCGACTCCCATTCCGGACTCGCAAAAACTCGACGACTTCGTCTCGATGTGTCCGGAGAAAGGCAACTTGGTCGGCCAGCTCCTCTCGCTGGTGAAGTTCCGGGTACCAAATACGAACCCTCTCGCCGTCGAGGCGAAGCGCGATCCCAGCGGCTTCAACTTCACCCAAAACATCGCTCACACTCATAGGTCTTCTTCGACCCCTCTATGCCCAGCCTCCGTAGCGGGGTCTGAAACCGCAACACCGCAACTAGGCTTATTTTCATTGGCTATTTCGCATTTTTTAGCGGGAGAAGCCAACTTGGTGTTGCAGTTTGAAAAATCGACGAAGGCCGCTGCGGTATTGGCTTGTTGCGGTGTTGCGCTTTGAGAGGTTAGGGACAGAGTCAGCGACGTATCTTTGACCCTCAAATAGCGTCGGAAGGCATCTTTGAAGTCTTCGCGCTCATAGCCCTTGGGCGTTTTGTCGGCGATGCGGATTGAATGAGGAACGATGCCATACGGACTAAGCAATCGAGCCAGTCGCGCCGGAGTCAGTGGTTTTCCGTGCGACCATTCGCTCCAGGGAGAGATTTCGATCCCGGCTAATTCAGATGCCAGCCCGGCGGAGGAGAGCCGATCGGCTCCGAGCGCTTCGAAGACTTGCGAAATGTCTGTTAGAAGTAGCTTGCCGATTGATTCATCGCAGGCTTGTGCTTCGCTGCAAAGCTGAATTAGCGCGCGCCGGGCAATTTGCGGCCACTCTTCGCCTGCTGCGTCCGCGATTGCGAGCAGTGGCTCGGCCCCATCCTGTTGCCGATCAGTCAGTGCATCGGGCAAAGTGGGGCGCGCGTCGGACAGCTTTTCGGCATTTAGCCCAGACCAAGTTGCGATGTTTTGTCGCAAACGTGCCGCTTCTGAGTCAATCTCTCGACGCCTGAAACGCTCGACGCCTTCACCAGGGGCGACGCGCTTCAATCGGATCGGAATCGCGCGATCCGCAACCGTGTCTGGCAGTTTCCCAATTCCAGCGATCGCCTTTGGCGAGAATGTCGAAAAATCCCGAAACGAGATGTTTGCGCCCTGGCCCACACAACATGATGATTTCCCGCCTCTCCTATGTCCCGTATTGAGAACGCCGCGCAGTGCCTCGGAGTAATCTTTGTCGCCGGCAAACGCTGCGTCACTTTCATCTAACAGTAACGTGGCCTGCTCAGCGTCAATCTTGCGCGTCAGCACTGCAGCCGTTACCTTGCCGGTAAGCCAAGGATTCGAAACGAGTGTTTCGAGCACCTCCAGCAAACGTGTTTTTCCGCTCTGTTTTTCGGCAGAAGTAATCGCCAGATATGGCGTGGAAAATGCAGAGGACAAGAGGTGTGTGTGGAAAATCCAGAGGGCCACAACCCGTGCTTGTGATTCAGACAGGGAGACGAAGCGTCGAATATACCCAAAAACCTCGTCGAGGATGGTACTGCCATTGACAGCTTGAGGTTTCCATTCCGGAGTGCTCTCTATCAAATCGAGAAGAGTTGCTCGTGACCCTCCATGTTCAACCCATTCGAAGAGATCTTTTGCGCCCGGGAGTTCCAGAAGCTTGAGAGATTCCGCCTTGCCGAGAAGCAAACGGGCCACTCTCTGAGCGTGTTTGCGGCCTGGATCGTCAGCGTCCGCGATGATCGTGACTAGTTTTCCGCACAGCGGATCCGAAAACTCTTTTCTCCATGTTCCTGCTGCACCGGAACTCGTCGCCATAAAGCCAAGCGCCCTCGCTGCGTCGGCATCTTTCTCCCCTTCGACGAGGAGTACTTCTTTAGCGGCAAGTACTTCCGGAAGTCGGTAGAGAACGCGGCGAACGTTTCCGAGTTTCCAGGTCCATCCGCCGCTGCCGTTTGGTCTGCGTTGTCGGAAGTCTTTAGGTTCGAAACGCACGTTCTGATAAAGAGTGGCTCCATGCTCGTCTGTATAGGAGTACTCCGCGACGATCCGTTTTCTGCTTCTGCCATCCAAGAACAAATCCCCAATCTCGAATTCCAAGGCCTTGCAGATATCCTCCGCCGCGCACCCGGCGAAGCACTTGACCAAGATTCTTCGGTTTGTTTCCCGTACGGACAGGGAAGCATTCTGATCTTGGTGTGCAGGACACAATGCTTTGTATCCGATCCCGTTCGACCTCACCGAGCTGAGTCGTCCGAGAAACCGGCCAAGAGCCGCGCTTTGAACTTTATGCGTTCCGGACATCGGAGTCACACTCACTCATTTCTGTGCTACCAGACAAACCTTGGAGGAAGTAAGGGATTGGAGCAAGTAAAAGCGTAATCGATGGCATAAATATGTGGCAAAGAGCGGCAAAATGCGGCAACGCAGAGCGGCAAAGCTAATCTTCCGGGAGATGCTTTTTTGCGTATTCCTTCCAAAAATTGTTATTCACATGCACTCGTCCAGTCCCCGTTCGATCGAGTCTGCGCTCGCGAATGTAGTCACGAATCCTTCGCGGCTTGATACCTAAGGCGATTCCTGCTTCCTTGGCACTGAGGGAATCGCGCCTCGTGATTTCTTCGCGGGTTAATGGCGGCATCTGGATCGCAGAGCCGCTGACTCCTCTTTTTCGATGAGGAGCGAGATGGGCATACAAACGGATTTGTTGCATTGCCATGTGCCGTGCCTTGTCTTTCCATATTGGGCTTAGCATTATTAGTCTAAAACCGATTACGATTGAACGATCCAATGCCTCCGGATCGGCCATGAATAACACCTCATTCAGGTCGTCATGACCTGGCAGCATTAGACAATCTATTCCCAGCCTGCGCGGTACGATCATTTTTCTGATCTCAGTACCTTTCGTTTTCGCAGTCACGCGCGCAAGCCAGATCTTGGCGAAATCTGGACTCGAAAGTTCTTCTGCGAATAGAAAACACACCTGGAGAATGCACCGTGCGTCCACGGCGTCATTCCTAACGGAGTTTGCAATTGTCCATCCCGTAAGGTGCTGTGCCAGTTTAGAGACCGCGAATTGCAGACACTGTTTGTAAGCTGCTGAGAATTCAGAAAGCCACCAACCCGGATACTCTGGGTCGATTGACGAATAGCGATCATGTTGGGACCACTCCGAACGTGCAGTGACTTCGAAGACCTGTAGGAGGAACTCTTCGTAGACACTACGCTCGAAGATGAGCAGTGAGTCCAGTGGAATGCCAATATGTTTCTGCGCGAATATGTAGCGCTGTGCTCCACGATCTACGTTCGTTGGAGGCCGATAACCCGATGACACTTGGCACATCCTCAATTCAGATTCGAATGCCCATTCTAGGTTCTCTAAGACATACAATTTACTCAAGCAATTTAAATATGATACAGTATGTATCGTATGGGAAGCCTCTCAACTCAAGACGTCGCTCGGAAGGTCGGCATCAGCCGCATCACCCTCGAGCGGTGGCTTTCTGGTGGCAAACTGAAAGCGCCAAAAATGATCCAATTTGGCAAAAGTAAATTTCGTGACTGGAAAGCGTCCGATGTTGAGAGGGTTCGAGAATATAAAGAAAAGCACTACCGTAAGGGCAGGGGTCGGAAAGCGGAGCGAAACCGGTAGATGAAAGCGGAGCGCCTTGGCGTTACTAGCGCCGAGACGCCCCTAACCGAGTGACCTACGAAGGAGGCCACATGGCTCGCCAGATTTTACATGAAGAAAAGCTACACTCTCGCCTAGTTCGGACCGCGATCTACGCCCGAGTGTCCACCGCAAATAACGGACAAGATTCGTCGATGCAGACCCGGGAGCTTCGGGAGTATTGCAAGCTTCGGGGCTGGAAGTTTGCCGGTCAGTACGTCGATGAGGGAATCTCTGGCACGAAGGACAGCCGACCCGAACTCAACAAGCTCATGGCCGACGCTCACCGACGTCGCTTCGATGCCGTGGTTGTTTGGAGATTTGACCGTTTTGCCCGCTCTGTGTCTCATCTGCTGCGCGCGCTGGAGACTTTCAAAGCTCTCGGCATCGAATTCGTTTCGCTCTCGGAGCAAGTGGACACAAGCACGCCAACGGGCAAAATGGTTTTCACCGTTCTCGGCGCAGTAGCGGAGCTAGAACGCAGCCTAATTGCCGAGCGCGTAAAAGCTGGCCTTCGGAACGCCCGAGCCAAGGGAAAGCGCCTGGGAAGGCCACGTGTGATCGTGGACGCCGCGAGGATTGCCGCCCTGCGCGCACACGGGCGCTCGTGGCGCGAAATCACCACAGAGATGGCCATTAGCAAGGGGTCTGCGCAACGGGCGTTTTGTGGCTTGCCCAAAAAAGCATGAATGTCCTCACGACGGCCGAAATGTTGCGTCCTGTAGCCGAATGAACAGACTATCCCGGCCCTAACCGCAGGCCTCAGTTCTAACACTACCCGACTCGTTTTGCCCCTAATCGCCTTCCCCACATTAACTTTGTATATATATCCCCGGAGCGAATTATTCTCCGCTGGAGGTATTGCCCTGGTGAAGTGGTAGAATCGCGCACGTAATTTTTCTCTAAACTGAAGAGGCAACATGACAGGAGATCCATTCCGCAGCTATGTCATCTGACCTAACATTTCTCACGAACGAGACCGGGAAAAGTCTGCGTGACCGCTTTGGTGTCTTGCTCGGTGAAGACACTCGCTATTTCGATTGCTTGGTCGGATATTTCTTCATCAGCGGCTTCTACAAGCTTTTTCCCGCTCTGGAAAACGTTGAGAAGATTCGCATCTTAGTCGGCCTGCGAACAGATACCACTGCATTTGAACTCCTCCAGCGAGCAAAAGAACAGGGAGAATTAACCCTCAAATCCCACGCCTCAACCAAAGAGCAAGTCGCCAATGACGTGCAGGATGAACTTGAGAAGTCCGCTGACACCGCTGACATTGAAACTGGAGTTCGCAAATTCGTGGATTGGATACGATCGAGCAAGCTGGAAATCAAGGCTCATGCCAGCGAGAACCTACATGCCAAGGTCTACGTCATGACTTTTGCCGAGGGTGATCGAGACAAGGGCCGCGTCATCACCGGTTCGAGCAACTTAAGTCAGTCCGGTCTCCAGGACAATCTGGAATTCAATGTAGAGCTGAAGAACCGCGCCGACTACGAGTTCGCCCTTGCGAAATTTAACGAACTCTGGGCAGTCGCCGTGGATGTATCGAAGCCGTATGAGGACACAATCATTAACCGGTCGCCTTTCGCTCAATTCACACCCCGCGAGCTCTATCTAAAATTCCTGTACGAGTATTTCCGAGACGAGTTGAATCGCGCGGACGAATTGGAAGACATCTATGTCCCAACAGATTTCAAGCGTTTGAAATATCAGGAAGAGGCTGTCTTGAGCGCAAAGAAAGTCTTGGAAGAATATGGAGGTCTATTCCTGTCCGATGTCGTCGGCCTCGGCAAGACCTACATGGCAGCCCTGCTCGCCCAGCAACTGAGCGGCCGCTCACTAGTAATTGCACCACCGCACTTACTCGATAAAGACAATCGTGGCTCGTGGCCAAATGTTTTCGGTGATTTCCGGGTGCCACACACCGATTTCGAGTCCCTCGGCAAATTGGAGGATCTGCTTGAACGGGATACCTCGAAGTACGCCAACGTCTTTATTGATGAATCCCACCGCTTTCGCACCGAGACTACTCAAACCTACGAGATGCTTGCTCAAATCTGTCGCGGTAAACATGTCATCCTTGTGTCAGCCACGCCGATGAACAACACGCCACGAGATATCCTGAGCCAAGTCAAATTGTTTCAGAACGGCAAGAACAGCACGATCCCCAATGTCCGCAACCTGGAAGGGTTTTTCTCCAACCTGGAAAAGAACCTTAACGGGCTTGACCGCCAGGTTGACCGCGATCAGTACTTCAAGACTGTGCAAACGAATGCTAAAGCAACACGCGAGCAGGTGCTGAAGCACTTAATGATTCGGCGCACGCGAACGGAAATCATGAAGTACTACGGAGATGACCTTCACCTACACGGCCTAAAGTTCCCCAATGTCGCTGATCCGCAGCCCCTGTTTTACAAGTTCAGCAAGACAGAAAATGAAGTTTTTCTTGAGACGATCCGATTGTTGACCAAGGACTTCACCTACGCGCGCTATAAACCCCTCACCTATTACCAAGGTGAGATCGAAGAGCAGCAAAGGCAGAGCCAGCGCAATCTCGCGAAGTTCATGAAGATTCTGTTGATCAAGCGTCTTGAGAGCAGCTTTCATGCTTTTCGCTTAACCCTGGCACGGTTCATCCGCTCCTATGATCGCGTCATCGAAGAGTTTCAGAAAGGTCACGTCTACATAAGCAAGAAGCACATCAACAAAGTTTTCGATTTACTGGAAACCGACGATCAGGAAGGCATCGATAGGCTGCTCGAAGCCGAAAAGGCGCAGTCTTTACGGGCCAATGACTTCAGCGCTGATTTCATTCGTGATTTGAAGGCAGATCGCGAGATTCTCCGGGAAGTCGCCGAGCTCTGGAAGCGAATTAAACGCGATCCCAAATGGGAGGCTTTCCGCCAAATCCTGCAAGGTGAACCGAAGCTGAAGAAAGGTAAGCTTATTGTCTTTACGGAATCGAAGGAAACCGCTGAGTACCTCGCCGAACATATCAGAGACGAGGTCGAGCCTGATGTCTTGCTGTTCACAGGCAGTTCTGAGGAAGCTGTTCGCAAAGATGTCATTGCCAACTTCGACGCGCGCGCTTTTCAACCTAAGAATCAGTATCGAATACTCATTGCCACTGAGGTGCTTTCCGAGGGTGTCAACATTCATCGTTCCAACGTTGTCATCAATTACGATATTCCATGGAACCCTACCCGGCTGATTCAACGCGTGGGGCGCGTCAATCGCGTCGATACGACCTTCGATACGATCCATACCTACAACTTCTTCCCTACGGATGAAACCAACGATCTCATAAAGCTAAAAGAGGCCGCCGAGGCCAAGATTCACGCATTTATTGAGATGCTCGGTGCGGATGCCCGCTTACTGACAGAGGGCGAGGAGATCAAGTCTCATGACCTCTTCGCGAAGTTGACGTCAAAGAAGACGATCACGGGTGAAGACGAAGCGGAGGAAAGTGAACTGGAGTACCTCACGGAGATTCGTGAGGTCCGCGACAAGCACCCCGAGCTGTTTGCTCGTATCAAACGACTGCCCAAAAAAGCGCGCTCCACGAGACTAGTCGCTCCGAAAACGACGGACACTACAAAGGAATTCCCCTCGCTCTTAAGTTATTTCCGTCAAGGAAGGCTAGACAAATTTTTCCTAGCGCAACCTGCCAGTGATAAGTCTCTTGAATTGGATTTTTTCGCCGCTGCCAGGGTTCTCAAGCCGCTCGACCCCACAGAGAAACTGCAGCCCATCCCTCAAGATTTCTACACACTTCTCGACAAGAGCAAGACTGCCTTCGCAGAGGCGACTAGCGCGGACCTCGACGATGCATCTCCAAAGCACAGAGGTGGGGCGAATGACGCGTACATCTCAAAGCGCCTCAAAGCAAAGGAGATTCGTCGCTACCATGGTTTCACTGACGATGATGAACTCTATATCCAGAGGGTGATTCAGCTCTTGGCTGATGGCGCACTGCCGCGCCCAACCACAAAAAAAGTAGCTGAAGCTCTGAAGAAAGAGACCGAGCCTTTAAGGGTGCTGGCGGTTCTCCGACGGGACATCCCGAGTTTGTTCTTCCAGGCCACACGTGCTCAACAGAACCCCCATGCCCTCGGTCCTCGCGAAGTGATCCTTTCCTCCTATCTGTTGGAGATCAAGTGAACAGCGACCAAGCCCGTGCGCTTATCGAACGGACATTCACTCAGCCTTTCGACAGCACACGCTTCCGCAACTTCTCGCAGGATCTGCTCAATCACATTGACGAATCGAAAGCGCAGCGCTGGAATACCACCTACGTCAAAGACGCTTTTAAGAAACACGTCCAACAGTACGAGCGGCTTGGGACGTATACCTCACCGGCGCCCGAGAACGAGAAGCTGGACATACTGGTAGTTCACCTGACCAAGGAATCAAAGCTGGAGCGCACGCGGACTGCCATTCGCAACTTTGTTGCCGATTATCTCGACAAACGCGGACAAAAAGACGCCGCGCTTGTGGCATTCGTGTCGCCGACAGAAAAACAGTGGCGGTTCTCTTTTGTGAAAATGGAATACGCCGCCGTCGAAAAGGATTCCGGCAAAGTGGGAGTAGAAACACGCCTAACCCCCGCCCGTCGCTTTTCCTACATTGTTGGCGAAGGCGAGAGCTGCCATACCGCGCAGTCCCGCTTCCTTGGCCTGTTGCAAAACACCGAGGCCGACCCTCTGTTGGTACAGATCGAAGACGCCTTTAGCGTCGAGGCTGTCACGCAAGAATTCTTCGAGAAGTATGCGGAGTTGTTCGGGGGCATTAATGCTGCGCTGGAAAAGCTGGTTGCGAAGGACAAAGCCATCCGCGAAGAGTTCGAAACCAAGAATGTCAGCACTATAGATTTCGCCAAGAAGCTCATGGGCCAGATCGTGTTCCTTTACTTTCTTCAAAAAAAAGGTTGGCTCGGTGTACCAAAGGACCAGGATTGGGGAACCGGCCCACACGGCTTCTTGCGACAACTGGCAACTGCGGAGAGAGGCAAGTACGACAATTTCTTCAATGATGTCCTCGAACCGCTTTTCTACAACACGCTTGCCACTGACCGAGGCCATGCGGCCTGGTGTGACCTCTTCCAATGCCGAATTCCATTCCTCAACGGCGGTTTATTTGAACCACTCGGTGACTATGACTGGCGGAAAATCGACATCCCTCTGCCAAACTCTTTGTTCACTAACACCAAGTCATTTGACGGCGACATCGTTGGCACTGGAATCCTTGACATTTTCGACCGATACAACTTTACAGTGAATGAGGCCGAACCACTCGAAAAGGAAGTGGCTATCGATCCTGAAATGCTGGGCAAAGTGTTCGAGAATCTTATCGAAGACAATCGGCGCAAAGGCTTGGGTGCGTACTACACGCCACGCGAGATTGTGCACTATATGTGCCAACAGTGCCTGATCAACTATTTAGATGCTGAACTCAGCGGGAGCGAGCACGAAGTTCCGCGGGCGGAAATCGAAACCTTCATTCATCTGGGCGAACAGATTTCACACTACGAAGCTGTGGATGCAAAGTACGCTATTAAGATGCCCAAGAACATCGAGCAGTACGCCCGGCTGCTGGATGAAAGCCTTTCTGGCATCACTATATGCGACCCTGCTGTTGGTTCAGGAGCTTTTCCGGTCGGCATGATGAACGAGATAGTCCGTGCACGGAACGCCCTCACACCATACTTCAACGATCCGCACGAGCGAAGCTCCTACTACTTCAAGCGTCACGCCATCCAGAACTGTCTCTATGGAGTAGACATTGACCCCGGCGCAGTCGAAATAGCAAAGTTGCGTCTATGGCTCTCCCTGGTCGTTGACGAAGAAGAGACTAAGCAGATAAAACCGCTGCCGAACCTCGATTTTAAAATCGTAACAGGAAATTCTCTCGTCGGCTTTCCGTTTAAGTCTCAAGGGCTGGAGGAGATTGAAAAGCTGAAAACGCGCTTCTTCGAGGAAAGCGATCACGACCGGAAGGCTGAGCTTAAGCGACAAATAGATCGAACCCTGGGCGAATGTTTTGCTCGCTCTAAGAGAAGTCTCGGATATGACATTAACTTCGACTTTAACGTAGTATTTTCTGAGGTCTTTCATGCGGTCGGCGGGTTTGACGTTGTAATCGCTAACCCTCCATATATTGATTCTGAGGCGATGACCAAAGCCGATGGCCAGTTGCGAAAGCTGATCCAAGATTCCTATGAGATGACTCGAGGGAATTGGGACATTTACATCGCATTCTATGAAAGGGGATTCAGGCTCTTAGGCGATCACGCGGGGCTTTCTTTCATTACTCCAGACAAATGGATCTCCAAACCCTTCGGCGATGCGATGAGGATCAATACAACACCAAACATTTTCTCGATCCTCAAAGCTGGTCGCGAGGTATTCGAAACCGTAAATGTAGATGCGATTGTCTCGGTATTCACTAAAATGCCACAACCTTTGCTTCGCATCTATGAGTACGTGGCCAACAAAATAACCCCGAAGCGTGTCGTTCGTAAGGACACATTGAAACCGCCCTACGCCTATGACTGGCTCTTTTCCGATTTTGTTGACCTATTGATCAAAATTGAGTCACACGACGAGCAACTGGCCAAGTACGGTAATTGTGAAAATGCCTGTGCAACCTCTGATGCCTACAAGTTGAAACCACTCATTCAGGAGGAGCCGGAGAACGAGGAACGAGATCAGTACCTCAGAATTATCAATACGGGGACAATCGGCAAGTTTGTCTCCAAATGGGGCCAGCGTGAGATGGTTTACTTGGGCAATAGATATACTCGCCCCGTTGTCAACAAAGAACGCTTTCAAACGCACTTCCCGAATTCCTATGGGACGAAGGCGGTGAAACCTAAACTCATTGTGAAAGGTCTCAACCTGCTAGACGCATGCCTGGATGCGAATGGCACGATTGTTCCCGGCAAGACGACGCTGCTGATAACCTCCGACAATCTAGAAGGCCTGAAATTCCTACTCGCAATTGTTAACAGCACTCTAGCGTTTTTCTATCTGAAAGAAAAATACATTGCGTCCAGTTATAACCAAGGAACGACATTCACGAAGGAAATGATCAACAACCTCCCGACACCACCGGTTCGATCGAATCATCGCGTAAAGCTTGTTTCAATTGTGGATTGCATACTTGCTGCAAAGCGGCGGGACTCAGAAGCTGACACAGCGAGTTTCCAGGGTGAAATTGACAGTCTTGTCTATGAGCTATATGGCTTGAGCCAAGAAGATATTGCCACCATAGAGACGAGTGTTGGAAACTGAACCGCACGTGGTTCATGAGAACTGCGGAGCCCGCGCCGAAACTACTAACCGAAGAGTTGGCCAGGGTGCCCAATAACCCCATTTCAACTCCGCCCGTAAGTGCTTGACTTGGCGTACCGAAAATCCCCGATTCCCCGTGCCCATAGACATGTGTTTTTGAAATGCCAGCGCCCATGATGAGACTCTCTCTAATGCAACAGCGATGCTGTAACACATTCTGGGAACTGCAGCTTTCCATCTTGAGGTTTCCACGATGTGGTCACCTACAAACCGCAAAAAATCCGAACGTGCGAAGGGAAGCGCCAGCGCGACCCCACCTACCCATCGGCTAAGAGCGGAATAGGAAAGAACAGCCCGATCTTTCGCTTTCGGAACCGTCAAAATCAGGCGATTCATGTTTGCCTAAGCTTGCGGATTCCACCTCGCTACCTTCTCCCAAGCCCATACTCCGAGTGATCGAGAAAACTTGTGCTCATCAAGCCTAAGCCACCATCTCTATTTCTTCGCAGCCTGACTAACAAGTCTATCGATCGTATCGGGTACGAAACGTTCTGCAAAACCTGCTATAAAACACCACACTAGCAGCATCGCGTAACTCGTTCCCGAATCAGGTCCGGTCGTTGTCAAGAACTGCGAAAATTCGACCGCGGCTGAACAGTCTTTGGATTCACTTTGAATATCCTCAGAAGTTTGGCGTGCAGGCGCGACTTGGTTAAGGTCGCTATTTGCCGTGGCATCTGCTCCACCGCTCTTACCCGGCGGAACCAGCGGCATCTGATGGTTGGCGCCGCCCTTCTCGTTTTTTGCTTCGGCACACCTAATTGGTGTGTAAACTTTCGGAAACAGAGGCCCCGTTAGCAATCCTGCTATGAATATGATGTAAAGCAGAACGGCGAACACAGCACCGCTGATTGGAGCCAAATAGAGACTGAACTGACTGTTGGATAATTCAGCGATGTTTACGATTGGATCTCCTGTCGAGGGAACGCTTTCGATCCGTTGCTGCAAACTCATGTACCCGCCTATCATTCCCAGGGCGATTACGACGGCCAAGACCGGAATCTGCAACGGCTTCTGTCCAAACAGTCCGCTCATTCTCGGGAAATAACCCACGGCGGCGATCATCAAAGCCACGACAACGAGGACCGTGGTGATGAGGAAAACTTGCTTCATCAGGGCGCTGCGAATTTTCTCCCGAAGTGGGGCAAAGGCGTATGCCCAATGAAATTCCCCTAAGATTTGAAGCGTATCGCACCTGAGCTGGTCAATGTCTCCGGTTTTAGGGTCCGGCGGATTTGAAGTTTGATATGCGTCATAAACCTTTTCACCTACCAAGTCTTTGTATTTCGAACGAATTGCCCAGGCGCCACGTCGCAGACACTCCTCGCTCTGCAACTTGACCACTGCTATCTCAAGCCCAAACAGATCTCCCCACGTCCGGAGCTCCGGCGGCTTCGCTGCGATCTGGTCTGCAATATTGCGAATCGCCAGTTCGTCTGAGCCAGGACTCTGAGACGGCACCTGCAGCTGATATTCCGTCAAGATCTGGTTGAAATACGTCTGGCCCTCCTCGCTCAAAGCCTGCGTCTGAACTGTTCGATGTATCTCGCTTGACCCGCTGAGGATTTCTTTGATGTTCATCGATCACGTCCTTAAGAATCGCTTCGAAGCGCTAATTCTGTCCGCAACTGCAGAGTGAAGCTTTCTAAGCACGAACTCTCCGCGATATGGTTTTCCCGGAGATAGCTGCGCGATAGGTGAACGAAGTGGCACGACGATCCTCACTGCGTCCTTCTCGCGAACATACGTAATTCCGCGAAAATGAAGTACAGGAACTGATAGGACCTCGAACTTTTGGGGGCTTTTGTTTGAGAGAAGACGCCTGAGTATCCGATATTGCGCTGCAGCTGCCGCTCCGGTAACAACGCTCGAAATTCGGGAATCTTCCCGTGCTTCAGACACCGCTGGCATCACTCCGTTGACAAGGAAAACTTGTACTCGGCCATTTTTGCGCGCCCTGTTCAAATCGATCCTCGAGGCCGACATATCGAGCAGATAGACCGGAAATGCCCATTTCAACGTCAGACTGTCGATTGTATTTCCCCTGTTTCGAGACTTTTTCGAATGCTTTTCTCTGGACGCGTGATATTTCTTGACGCGTGACAAGTGCAGCGCGCTCGAATGGAGTAAGAGCATTTCCAAGATTCGACGTCGCGCTTCCAACATCGGCCCTTTTATAGCCCGCCTCATGTCCGCCTTCAGCCTCCGCTAGGTCCCGGAATCGTGGTGAATAATCGAACCAGCCTCCAATTCGAATTGCTAGGAGCTCCCGGCATCGGATTCAACAAATTCGAGTAAGAATAGGTAAATAGAGAGTCCGTGTCGGCTGGATCTACGACGCACACCGTGTCATTGCCACTGTATCCGGTAATCGCCATGACATGTGCGATCGCGGCGTTTTCACTATCAACGACCTGAATGACCACTACACTAGACGCATCGATCTGTTGGGTGATCGCCTCAAAGTCGTCCGCTGTCGGTATCCTTCCCGATGGATCGTTGGTCAGATTGTAATCCCCAAGGACACTGCCTACATTTCCGCGGCAGTTGCATACTTGGTTGGCCTGACCAGCGCCACAACGATTTTCTTGCTTACAACACCCAGGACTCGGATCGCCTGGGGAAAATGCTTCCTGGTCGACAATCTCGCACTGCTGCGGTTGTTCCTCGGCGTTTACGAAAACGGCCACCGATGACACCATGGCTGCCCAACACCACTCGGAGCATTCTTGAGGCTGCATTCGAAACGGAAGTGGATTCGCGCTCATGTAAGAATGACGGTCAGGGTTTAGTGAAAGTGATCGCCAATCCAAACCCGGTCGTGTAAGACTTGGTGACGGGAACGGTTGTAATGTCCGAAGGTACGGTTTCGCCAATTTTGAATCCGCCGGCTAGGGAAGTTTTGGTACCAACGTGAAGCCCGGCGGTTACAAATATCGTGCGAAAGAACGAAACACTGCCGCCGGTGATGAATTCTGCGGACGACCCTCCAGAGTTTTGACCTTGTATGTTCCCGGACGCACCTGCGCTGAAATGAAGGGCGTATTTTTGGTTTTGCGATTCCCAAAGACGCACATGAGCGATCGCCACGGGCAGGGGATGAAACGACGATTGCGATGAGAATCCGAATGTGTTGATCGACGTGTTGTTGGTTCCACCCGCGCTCTTCACGATCGCGAACTCCCGGCTCGGGATCGTGCTGAATTCAACTCCTGCGGAGACCGAAAAGGGACTAGCACACGTAACAGTGAAGAAGCCTTTGTCTTGTTGAGCGCTCGGCGCCCCCAGATTTCCTGACAGAGTTGCGGTTTCGTCATACGTTGTTAGGCTTGCGGCCGTGTTACTCGATTGGTTGAAAATATTGCCACACTGTAAGTAAGTCGAGATGGCGAAAAATGATGCTACCTGTACTTGACTGAGATTTGCATCTGATAAACCCGTTGACAGACCTATTTCCTGGAAGCGTTCGTCCCAGAATTTTAGAACAGCTACATTGCCGGGTAAGGACGTCTGCTTGGGTGCCCCACAACGGTAGAGATTGGCGAGCGTCGTCGCGCGATCCACACTGTCTTTGTTGGCTGCATAAAAAGTCGCGTCGGAGCGGTACTGCTGCAGTGTATCGAGTATGCTGCCCGCTACCGGCGTTGCGGGATTTGCTGGGCAACCCCCAGTAACCGAATCCGTCACCAATATGCCGGTTACCAACCTTTCCGAAGCCTGAAGAGACGGTCGCAGATCTTTGTATTTCATGTCGATGACTGCGTCGGGGATGCTCGAATGGGATGCGATCAAATCATCGAGAAATGCCACTAGAGCCTTGACCGAATCGATGCCGGTCGTGACCGCACTCGCGTCTCTATCTTGTCTACTGAGCGCAGCAAGGATGTTTTGTAGATCAGCGGCTCGCTGTGTTTCGTCCACATTTCCGCCGGCCGCCCCGGCACCGGATACCGTGCCGGTAAGCAGGACACTTGAAAGATCCGGCCCCTTTGCCTGAGTGGTATCGAAATTGACCAGAAGTCGGAACCGCAGTCGGTTGTAGTGGATCTGAACGCAGACCGGACCCTCTTTCGTGCGGCCTGACTCGCCGACGCTTCCGTTGGAACCAACATAAAAGTCCCAAGTAGACGCTCCGGCGGGACATCCCGCGTTCGTCGTATTCGGCATCGCTAAGGCGTGACTTGGGACCAACGCATACATCAGCACGAGAAGCAGAAAGGGGCGACCGAAACGAATCGTGCGATAGCTCTTTAGCCGGGTCGTAGAGATCATTTGTTCTCCGAGGAGGCGAGGAAGAGTTGGTCACCGTGACCGATGGTCTTTCGCACTCCGCATGTTCAATAGAACGAAGGAGCGAAGTGAATCCCTTTTTTATCTCCTTGATTTCCGGGCTGAGGTGCCGACCTCAAACTTGGACGGCATCGTTGTGATGTGGAAGAATGCTGAAGCAAGCCTCGACGCTAGTATCAGATGTTGCCATCCACGCTCATCGCAATCGCCTCAGATGTAAGGGAGCGTTGTATGCGCCGGTAAGAGGAAATCCCAGGTAGACGATCCGACGAGGTTCATTCTCGATAGATTTTTGTAGGGCGCTGACGTAAGCCGACTAAGTACTCCTGTCCGGACATCAACCGGACTAGACGCAAGCGGCAGCGCCGTTCGGTCGAAATACTCATTCGAGATTCGGAGTCGGGCTTGCGGACTATTACTGCAGTTGATACGGCCGATCGCGACGGAGAAACTATCATCCAGCTGACTATCGCTCAAGCCTGTGAGCTACAACGCCGTGTGACGCGCGATCGCGTCACACGACGTTTGTCTCTTAAAATTGGCTTATTGGACCGTCGGCGCGATGATGGGTGTCTTGCAATCCTTGTGTGGAAGATTGAATCCTATTCTGAAAGCCTTAAACTCTTCAAGGGCAGTCTTCTGCTCGGGCGTCTGTGGTTCTTTTCCGTTCACCGATAGTAGAAAATCTTCCACGCGTTCGACGGCAAGCATTAGTTCCTTTTGGCCTCCGCTCTCTACGCGCTTGCCTGACACGGCGGCTTCGATCGCTCGAATGTCTTTCGAGATATTCCCACTCCTTTTCCTCGACTCCACGAACTTTCTGACTTTTTCTAACTGGTCCAAAGACTTCAGGTGTGGGCAAATCGTCGTTGAGCTTGGGGCTTGAGGATCGCACTGCTGGCAACCCGGATCGTAAGCCCGATAGTCGATCGCCGCTGAGATGTTCAGCAATTTCGTCAACGCTTGAAAGGTCTCCTTGGATGGCCGATAGCAGGTGCTGAGGTCTTCTGAACTGGGCTCCGACCCAACTCGAATGATTCCGGGATTACCGAGGGTAATTGGCAATGGAAATATCGCGCCGGTTGGATCACCTGCTGGGTTCGGCAGGTTCGTCGGTCTCGGGTTACAGTTCTGGGCGGGGATCGGGTCGGGGCCTCCCGGAGTCGCCACCAACTGAATCGAGGTTAAATCCGAAACCTTATACTGTAGCGTGACTGCGAGTGAAGATTTGAACTCACCGTTGCCCATATTCGCCGTCGCAGCTGCATTCGCGGGGGTTACCGGCCAAGGACGCGCGCCCGTGCCAACTCGGCTGATACCGCCGGTTTCTTCTGTGATCGAGTTTGGTTGAGGAAAATGAATCGCGTAGCGGACGTAGCACGAATTCTCTTCCGCGTTCTTCACATCGGCAAGTCGAACTGTAGGAGCAAAGGCCGTATAGGAATCAGTGCCAGACTCGGCGACGTTTTTAAGATGCAACGTGTACTGACCGGGACCTAAGGTAACTCCGTTACTGGCCTGGACGTACATCGCGCCATGGTCCGGCATGTCGGGGGCGATCGCGAGGTATCCTTTACCATTCGCCGCATCCGGATCTGGATCGGGAACGATCGCCCACGGTCCCTCCAAGATGACATAGACCGGAACTGCGTCCGTAGCGAGTGACTTCTTGGCGGTCGAAGTCGGATTCGGTTTTTCGCAACCCGCAATCCCGCAGATCAGAACGATCCCGACCAACCACGTCGTGGCGATGCTTCGATTGGCGCCTGAATTCACCATCTTTTTAACCCTCCCGCAGCGAAATTTTCATTCGAGACCAAATGCGTCAAATGCGGACCAATAATAAGGATGGCTCGTCGCATCGACGCTGCGCACCGATGCCTCGGTTCTCCAAAGCGCTTGCGACGCACTTGTACTCCCAAGCAGTTCCCGGTAAAAACGCTCCATGAACTGAGTGGTCGTGCCCGAATCGACTGCCCACTGGCTCGCGATTACGTGGCTGGCGCCGATCCGAAGAAATCCGCGCACCAAAGCATCCTTGTCATCCGCGTTGCCTCCCGAGCCAAGCGCCGACGTACATGCGGATAGAACGACTAAACGGAGGTTTTCCCTTCGTCCCTTGGAGAGTGAATCAACGTCAAATACCTGCGTTTCGTTTCCCTTTGCGGCCGCGAGCAACAGTCCAGTCTTTCCCCCAACCGATGCGAAATGACCGGCAAAATGAAAGATTTGAGAACGATCCAGAGCGCTTTTCACTTTTGCGAGAGTTACGTCGCTGTTTTCGATCAATGTCGCCTGAGAAAAATGGCTGGCGACCGCACGCGCTTCGTTAGTAACGTCCGGTAACGGGCTCCGATCAGAACCGACTCCCGAACCGGTGGCGACCACTGTCGCCTCAGAATCGACCGAATACAATGACTCCGGATTCAGCTGCGCCTGAAAGTACAGTCCCAACGACCAAACGACTGGGTAGCGCTCGCCGAGATAACGTCCATCCGGGTCGAGCAAAGCCTTCATGGGAATCTCTCCGAGGTCCGGATCGGTTTCCACGATGATGGTCCGCCCGGGAGCCAAGAGAGATTCGATGGGACGAATGAGGACAGCGTATAAGTTCTGTCCACTCCCGCGGAGGACCGTCCGATCCGAGCCGGGGTCGGAACAGAGTTCCCGAAAATTTCTCGCTGCAGCGCTCAACGCCGAGGGAGAAATCGCCAGCCAGCGTGCGAAAATTCCCCGGTCGTCCGACACCCAGATTGCCAGCCCGTCTCGAAAAACAGCGTATGAAAGGATTGAAGCACGGGTCAACGATCGGAGCCGATTTGAGACCAGATCTGTATGGTGTGTTGCTCGAAGATCAACATTCCGCGAACCGAACGACTGGCTATCGGAGTTCGATGGGAGCGACGATCCCTTGTAGCGCTCCCAAACCTCAAAGGCCTCTCGAACGTTCCCTGTTCGGAATTCCAGTTCAACTAGATCGTGATATGTCGCGGACGTTGCTTGTTTCCAAGCAATTCGTTCGTCGTCACTAACCAAGCCATTCCGCGTGTACTCCGAAGCAACCACGGCTGAGTCGAGCGACCGCCTTGCCGCCAGCCACTCGCTCCGGCGCAACTCGAGCTCCCCTCTGGTCTGGTAAAAATGGACCTCGACGTAACGGTTTGGAGCTCTCCGGATGGACTCTTCGAGAGCGTCAAGCCGATGCTTGGCGGCGTCAAGTGCGCCTCGCTGAGTTTCCAGGCTCGCAATCCATTCCTCATCCTCGACGCGATCCTGCTCACTCGCTTCCGTTTTTGCGGTCTGCGACAAAAGAGTCGACGAAGTGCGATACGCTTCTTCCGCGATATCTGGCATTTCGGCGGCGGCTGCAACTCCAGCCAAACGCCTATAGGCCTCGGCCCGCAATAGAAAATCGGGATCATTTTGTAGAAGAGAAACAGCCTGCTGCAAAATGAAAACTTCGAAACAACGCTGATTCATCGATTCGGCGACGCTGTCTAGTTCGGTATACAGGTTGTAACCTGCCATCGGACGATAGGTTCCCGACCAGAACTGGTTCAGTCCCGCTGACGCCCGCCTCCATGCCGAGACTTCGTCTCCCATTTCTGCCGCCAAGTCCGCGCTAAGTGCCGTCGCGCGCAGATACAGACTGTCGTACCTGCTGCCCTTTGCGGATTCGACGGATTGAGACACCATCCCTACGGCATTTCCCATGTCACCAGAAAGTCCCCTGCAAATCGCTTTCTCGATCTCGAACTGAATCTCGAGCCACCGGTAGGAATGTCTTCTGGCTTCTTGATCGGATTGTCCAGAAACTCGCAAACAGGCGTCGTCTTTTCGAGATAGCTGAAGTGCAAACACCGTCTCAAACCGGGCGCGAAGGTCCCCTGCATCGCTGTGGGACCGGCGAAACACTTTCGAAGCGCGCTTGCTTTCTCTGAGGGCGACGGGGTAGTCCCCTCGATCATTTGCTTGCGAGGCTTTCGAGAGGCTTTGCAGTGCCGACGAGAGGTCGCCCGCGCTCGATGCTTTAAGAAGATCGCCGAGCCATGGATCATTGTGCTCTACTCGTGTGATTTCAGAAATTGACCCCACGCCAGCAAGCATTTCGGTTCTTTCGGCTGTATTACGCCGATGTACGCTAAACAGATCCGGCAGCCACACTTGAACGCACTGTAACAAATACTCTTCCACACGCATGTCAACAGCGTGGCGCCCCCCAGATTTCAGAGCCGCGAGTTGCAATGGCGATAGCAGCGGGGCCAAATAGGAGCGGCTTTGTTTGCGAATGGTTTCTTGTATTTCGCTCAGACGCACGCGCGCATCATCAGCCCACGAGCCAATTGGGTCCAGACGAAGATAATGATTCCAATCGTCGATTGCCTGTTGATATAGACGTAGCTTCCCTAAGATCACCGCACGATCGAAAAGTGCAGTCGCGTTGTCGGGCTCTTGGCCAAGCGCTCGAGTAAGTAAATCGATCGCGCGGCCGTAGTCGGTTGCTGACCCGGAGACTTCCGCGCTTTCGAAGCGAGCAACTGCGAGGTCGATTAACAACGCCGATGAATTCGGTTCAGATTCGAGAGCGCGTTCAAAATTTTGCGCTGCCAGATCGAATTCTCCCTCCAACAGTTCGCTTCTGCCATTCGCCTGGAGCCAGAGCGGATCAGAGGGGCGATCGCGCAACTTGTTTCGCACAATGAGCTCGGCTTCCAGCAGCGAGGCAGGCCGCGTCGCGAGCGAATTACGCGCACCGCGTTCGACGCGAACCGGCCCGAAAGCCGCTCCTGGAAACCGCAATTCGATCGTTCGCTGTTCTGCGTAAGCCTGCTCAAGTAAACCGGATGTGCGCGTGTAACTAGAGCGCCATTCTACCCAGCCCAAAATTCCCACAAGTGTGAAAGCTCCAGCCGCCGCGAACGTCCACCATCGGGACCATCGTACGGTCGGCGTCCGTCCGACAACCTCTCTTTCGTCTTCCGATATCGTGGCTCTTGAAGCTAGAGCCCTGGCAAAGTTTCTCTGCCACGGGCTCTCACTGGATTTCAGTCTGCTGATCTCCGTATTCTCCTCAGCGGTTCGTTCCGGATTCAATTCGCCAATGATTCGGCGTAGAGCGGCACCGCATCTCATACATCCGGCGACATGATCCAAGACTCCATCAGAAGTCTCACCTTCCGAAAGTCCAGCGGCAACTTCATACAATACCCGTTCAGAAGGACACGCCGAGGTCCCATCGTCTACATCTTCCTGCTGCATTGCACGCAACCAACGAAGGGACTCGCGCTCCATATGGACTCGGTTCCGGCACACGACGCAACTGACAAGATGTCGGTTCAGGCTCTCAACCGGGCGTTCGCCTTCGGGAATTCTGCTGCCGGCCAAAGCCGCCTCAAGCAGGCGCCCAATCTCATTCGCACTTAGGTGTTTGTCTTCTTCCGTCACTTGCTACTCCTAACTAGAACGATTAGGTGCGAAACTTCCCTTCTGCGTCTCGTTCCGCCTCGTTCCCTCGGCGGTCTGTCATTCCTAATTGTTCCCGAACCGCACGCGTTAACCGCAGAATCGTGCTTTCAACCCCCTTCGTTGTCAGGGCAATCGAAGGCAGGCCCGCGATGCCGTTGGCTGAAAGCCCCAGGCGGTAATAGAGCCAAAACACGCGCCGGTCCCGAATCGCATTGGGCCCGCTCGAAGCACTCTCTAAACTCTTCGCGATCTGCTGAACGAGTATCTTCCTCTCGATGCGAGCGGCCGGGTCGTCCCTGGTCGCCGCGGCATCGGCCCGACCGGCAGTTTCGATCGAATCAACCCGTGTTGATCCGCCGCGCTTCTTCGCGCGGGAGGCTTTGAATTGGTCGTGGCTATGGTTCGCCGCAAATACCTTCACGAAGCTGTAGATGGAATCTGGATCGGTTGACCTGAAATTCCGCAAGACTTGCAGCCGGTTGTCACAGAGCTTTAGGTAAATTTCCTGAATGATGTCGTCAGCACACTCGCGGGATGCCTCGCCCCACTGTCTACATACACGCAACACAACACTGGCGATCAAAGGGTGGAAGCGCCGCACAAATTCTTCCCACGCCGCGTCGTCCTGGCGATTTAGGCAGGCACTTACAAGTTCTTGTGGTGAAGATGACGAATAGTCCAAGTAAGCCCGACCTTTGACTTTTCGGGTATTGTAGCCTAAGTAGCGATTCGGTTACCAAAGAGTAGGTGTGACCCAAAAACGAACATTGGGTCTGCAGCAGCCTGCGCCCGCTCCTTGCCCGATCTTCACTAGCCTTCGGTAAACTGGTTCCACGACGATTCGTTCTAAGCCTTCCGAGACGGTCAAGGTAGTGCGGGTACTCGAACCGTATTACAGACTCACCGCTCGTTTTATAACTCGACTGGCCAATCGTTTGCCCAAAATCAGCTATTTGTGGGCAATAAGAATCGCGAGATCGCGGCACGTGGAATCAAGAGCTTGCGGGCGACTTGACGATGAGGATTTTGGGCAGGTCACGATTACACGCATGTGCTACAGATGCCTTCAGTATACGCAGTTTAATTCACTGTCAAAGTGGCTCCTGCTGTGTGGTTGAGATTACCGACCGTTGTCGCGCTGACAGTAATAGTGTAACTGCCGGGAGGCGTCCCGGTAGCTCCGCCTCCACCACCACCAGCTGATCCACCCCCACCGCAGTTAATTAAGAATGAAGTGAAGATGATTACGACCAGGACAGAAAAGATCGCTCTCCCGCGATGCCACGGAATGAGGCACGTTACGCAGCAGAGTGCCAGCAAAGTCACGACCGCCTGAAGACCCGTACGTGTCATCTCTCTATCGGGCGTTTCCAAAATCTTTCCTGTTGGCCGTCCGGGCTGATTCAAGGCGCCGCCCGATCGAGCCGTTGTTGTGACCTTTAGAGTTGCACTGGATGCGTTCACTCCGTCAAGGGTTAGCGAAGTGGGCACGACGGAGCAGCTTGAGGCCGGAGGCGCTCCGTTGCATGACAGCGAAATGGTTTGGTTGAAACCACCTTCGGGCGTCAAGGTAAGGGAATACGTCGCGGATTGGCCCGCAGAAATTGATTGAGACCCTGGCGAGCTCGCGAGCTGGAAATCCTCGCCAGTTCCTGCGAGCTGTACAATTTCCGGCTGAAGCGTTGCATTGTTAAAAATATTCACTTGGCCCGTGCGGGCCCCAAAAACCGAGGGCGTGAAGAACGCTTGAATGGTGCAAATGGCGTTCGGCGCGAGCGGTGCAATGCAACCATTCGTTGCCGAAAAGTCGCCAACTGTGGTTACGGACGAGACCGAAAGTGTCGCAGCACCGCCGTTTTTTACAGTGATGGTCTGCGCGGGACTCGGAACGTTCACTACCTCCGAAGGAAACGAAAGATTCCCGGGACTCACAATGGCTTCGGGAGCTGCCGAGTTCAGAAACTCAGTAACGAAAGCATTTTGGTCGCCGCGCAGCTGTGACTGAAGAGGGTTTATGACCGGAAAGTCAGGCGTGGATGTAAGACCCGCCACGTAGATGTCGCCAGATTTGTCCACCACGATGGCATTTCCTTGCTGGTCTCCGAAACCTTCCGCGCCCCCTCCGAGGTAAGTAGAGAAAATCAGCTGCGAACCGGTACTGTTGAACTCAGATACAAAAGCATTGGGCACCCCGCCGTAGTTTGGCTGGACGGGGGACTGCAGCGGGAAATTTACCGAGGCTGTCTGCCCCGTCACATACGCATTGCCGGACGAATCCACGGCGATCGCTTCCCCATCATCTTCGTTGTTGCCACCCAAATACGTGGAATAAACGAGGGAAGAGCCGGTTGTGTCAAATTCGGTAACGAATGCGTCTGTCGATGAGCCGCCACCTTGTGTAGTCTGAAATGCTCCGGGTGTTACCGGGAATCCGCTTTCGCCCGCTGAGCCGGTGACATAAGCGTTTCCCGATGAATTAACAGCAATTCCAAACGCCTGCGCAGCTGTAAGGTAAGTGGAATAAAGTAGATTCTTGCCGGACGGATCAAATTTAGACACAAAGCTGCTGCCGGACGGATTTGCTGCTGATTCAGGTTGAAAGGAACCCGCTGTAGTCGGGAAATTCGACGACCCGGTGATCCCAGTGACGTACGCATTACCGGACGGGTCAAGCGCCAAGCCCTGTACGAAATCATCCTCGTTGCCACCCAGATACGTCGAAAATATCAGGGACTTTCCCTCCGAGCTTAACTTTGTGACAAACCCATCCTCATTCCCGTCGTCGGAAGCGTGAGAGGATTGGAACGGATTCAACACCGGGTAATCGACCGAAAATGTTCGGCCAGCAACCACTGCTTCTCCGCTTCCATCCACCGCGATCGCGTTGATCGAACCTTCTAGGCTACCTCCTAAGAATGTTGAAAAGATCAGCTTTGTCCCATCTGAACTCAGCTTCGACACGAATCCCGTCCCGCTCAGATTCTGAGTTTGGAACGGATTCACCAGCGGAAAGTCGGATGAAGTCGTTTCACCCACAACGTATGCGTTATTCGAAGAGTCCAATGCGATACCGTGCGCGAATTCTGCGTCCGAACCTCCCAGGTATGTGGAATAAATGAGATGTGATCCGTCGGCGCTAAGTTCGGTGATAAAGATGTCGAGATTCCCCTCCAAAGTCGTCTGCAAAGTCCCTGCGGTTGGGAAAATCAGGCGAAGTAGTTTGGCCGATCAGGTAAATGTTGCCTGCAGAATCGAGTGCCATTCCATTTGCGCCATCCACGCCCGAGCCGCCGAGAAACGTCGAAAAGCCGACTATTGGATCGATTACAAGAGTTTGTGAATGATCGTAAGCCGGCACCTCGAACTTCACTTGCACTTCGGCTCCCGAGCTTCGACGCAGAGTAAACTGTCCTCCATCGAGTGATCGGCAATCCGGTTTTCGACCAAAGTCTCTCGTCCCGCCACTCACAGCACAGCCGTTCCCGACAAACATGCGCGGTTTTCGCAATAAGACCTCCCCGTTCGACTCTCCGATGACTAGATCGCCGTTTGCGTTCATGTGCACGCTCGAGCGACTCTCCATATTGTCTATCGAGAAGGCGATTGCAGCGGCGTTCGCATGGGGCGCGACAGTCAAATCGTATTCCAAGGCCCCGTTAGTCCCTTGATAGTCCAAATCGATACCGGGGTAAATATTGCGATACCAGACTTCAGCAAACTGCGGCACGTGCGTGCGCCACTTGTGTGGATCACTCCCAATTAGATAGTTGCTGTAGGACGGTAAGGCTCGCGTGCCTTCCGGCTGGGCATCCGGGCTCGCGTCCACTAAGCGCAATCGAAGGACACTTTTTTGAGCCATGCACTTCGATTGTGCAGACCGCCGAAGCGAAATCGGCGAGAACGATTGCAGTGTTGACAAGACCGTCTTACAAGAATTCCGTGCCGGTCCCCCGACTGATGAAAACTCAAATACGGCTTGAGCGTCCGTTAGAAATAATACATAGCCTGGTCCGCGGGAAATGTACTTCGCTTCGGGGACAGCTTGGCCGGTATTTTGTTCGAACGCGAGAGGTACTTTGAATGCTTGCACTAGGGCTGGCGTGAGTTGACGGCTGCGTCGTCCGTGGAGTGTGAAGGCACCAGCGCCGAGATAACCATATACGATCGACGCGGCGCAAACAAACAAGGCGACGAACGCCAGTCCATAGCTTTTCCAATCCTTGGGCATTTCGGTGCCTCACAGTACCGGCGATTTTCCAAACCTAGCCAGGTGAACGATATTGCATCTTGATGAGAGAATATACCATCTTCGCGAAAACCAGTCGTCCAGCCACGATCTAGAGGAGGAAACCTTGGGAACTAGGGGCCCGAAGTAGGAAAGCGGTTCCTTTCCTATTTTGGGCATGAGGCAGAAGCATCATGGTGGTCGACGGGAAGGTTATCGCTAAGGCGACGACATTGCGCGGGTGAAGCTGCGCAAGAGGTGGAGGGTTGAAATCAACGGCCCTACTCCCATTCCGTGCGTTAAAGGGGTGAAGCTTGAACCTGCACGCACGACAATTTGGGTTCCAAGTCTATGATTGTTGTCTCGTGGAAGAAGGTCGCTCCATCTCCAGTGGACTCTACGTGGCTGAGCGGGCTGCGTTGCTGATTCTGCGCAAGTCACTTCGCACGCAGGAGTTCGGTTAGGAACACTACAATTACAATGATTGCAGCATATCCGGCTACAGCCGTAGCCAGGAATTGACGCGATAGCCAGATCACGGCTTTCCTCTCGCTTTGCGCATCGAGAGCAGGTCGCATCTTGCTGACCACCTGGTAGCCCTTGATGCCAGCAGCGCCCGGAATAGAAGTAACGAGCACTATTCCAAGCAGATAACCCAAGGCTAACGACGAATGGAGCTTCGGTGAACCAACAAAACCGACTATTACCACTGCTTCGGCAATTACCAGCAGCAACAGCGCGCATACCAAAAGGGCCCGAGTGATATACGTGCTACCAAGCCATCTGTCATGCATTCTGGATCTCCCTTAAAAGCCTAGCACGATCTGTTGCTCTACATCCCAAACTGTTTCTCGTCCCATGCGGTTCTAATGACAAAGCCCTGCTGCTTTGCCTAGAAAACCTATTCCCGTTACCGCTCCGCCCAGTGCCATGCCTATCCCGCCGGACGCTTGCGATAGAATGCCGATCGGTGCAGCGACCACCGTGGCGTCGGCAGCAGTTCCAAAGAGAAACACACCTGTCGAGATTACTACCACGGTTGTTCCTCCGTTTTCCATAGCGGTGCACCAGCCGGTCTGCGGTGGCGTATTCCCTTGATTCTGGTTCTGGTTTGGATCGGGCTGGTTCGGGTCGGGCTGGTTTGGATCGGGCTGGTTCGGGTCGGGCTGGTTTGGATCGGGCTGGTTCGGGTCGGGCTGGTTCGGGTC
>Ga0209330_1000062_pt1 | contig 51641 bp, 42 predicted proteins | sample JacPinW_OM2H0_O3_FD_187969 | JGI IMG/M metagenome (GOLD analysis project Ga0209330, IMG submission 187969) | Forest soil microbial communities from Algoma, Ontario, Canada - Jack Pine, Ontario site 1_JW_OM2H0_O3 (SPAdes) (version 2) | ecosystem: Environmental > Terrestrial > Soil > Boreal... | reverse complement strand
CCCGCCTATAAAGCGGGAATCGGACCCGGGATGAAAATTATCGCCGTCGCGGGTAAGCAATATTCTCCCGAGGAGATGAAGCGTGCGATTGAGGTATCCAAATCGTCCACGACGCCGATACAGGTCATCGTAGCGAACGGCGCGCAATTTCAGACTCGTTCGGTGGACTATCATGGCGGGCTTCGCAGCCCTCATCTCGTACGCGACAACAGCCGGCCGGATTACCTGAGCGATATTCTAAAGCCGATGACGCCGACCGCGGCGACGGCGCAGGGTAGCCAATAAACGATTTCATCAGCACCGGAGCGCACGAATCTCGGAACAGTTTGCGGCAGCATTTTTTGCGGCAACATTTCCGACGATGAGGAGAAACATCTGGCGTCCTGGCGGGTTAGGGCAATCATGCTATGAAAATTCACCCATTCACAGCGATAGGTGTCCTGCTGATCGCCGCTGGTATTGCAGCGCTGATACATCCCAATCTCAGCATGCCTTCCAAGAAGCGTGAACTTCAGATCAGTGGCGAGAAAGTGATCATGGAAACCACGCGCATTGTTGAAATTCCGAAAGTGTTCGGAGTGCTTCTGCTGATCGCGGGCGGCTCGTTGATTTTTCTTAGTACGCGAAAGGTCTGACGGCTATCTCGCGGACTTGCGCATTTATTGAACAGTCCGATGACACCCGTTTGAAAGAAACGCGGTTGTTTGAGCTGCGAAGAGATATGAACCGGGAGGAAAAATTGGATATGAGCGCGCGCACGACCGGCAAGGCAATGGCCGCGTTGATAGTTGTTACGGCCATAGCTGCAACAGCGCCGGTTTCGCTGAGGGCCCAAGAGCAACGCAAGCGCGCCATCACGTTTCAGGACTTGATCTCAATGCATCGCTTGAGCGAGCCGCAGATTTCGCCTGACGGCAAATGGATCGCTTACGCCGTTTCGACGCCGGACCTTGAGGCAAACCGGAGCGTGCGCAACATCTGGATCGTGGCGACGGCTGGTGGCGAATCCCGGCAATTGACGCGCAGCGGCAGCGACTCCCGTCCCCGCTGGTCGCCCGATGGCAAAAAACTCGCTTTTCTTTCAGGCCGCGTCCAAAACAATCCGCAAGTTTATTGGATGAACCTCACGGGCGGCGAAGCAATTCGTGTTACTTCCCTTTCCACCGGCGCGGACAACGAGCTGTGGTCCCCTGATGGCAAAACGATAGCCTTCGTTTCCAGCGTGTATCCCGACTGTAAAGACGATGCGTGCAACGCGCGCCGCGATACGGAAAAAGAAAAGAGCAAAGTGAAAGCGCGTATTTACGAAAGGCTGCTGTACCGGCATTGGACGAGCTGGTCGGACGGCAAGCGCAGCCATCTTTTTGTGGTTTCCGCGAGCGGAGGAACTCCGCGCGATCTAACGCCGGGCGCAGATTACGACGTACCCCCGTTCAATCTTGGTGCTCCGGAACCCATCGCGTTCTCACCCGACAGCCGGGAACTTTGCTTCACAGCAAACACCGACAAAGACGCAGCGCTCAGCACGAATGGCGATCTTTTCATCGTGCCCGCGTCCGGCGCGAGCCAGCCAAGCCGGATCACTACGAATCCCGCCGACGATTGGGGTCCGGTATATTCACCCAACGGAATGTGGATCGCCTATCGCGCGCAAGTGCAGCCGGGAGAGGAATCCGACCGCTGGCGGCTGATGTTTTACGGACGCAAGAGCGGAAAGCTAAGCAATATGACTGAGAATTTCGACAGCAGCGTGGAATCGTATGCGTTCTCTCCGGACAGCAGGACGATTTATTTCAACGCCGAAGACAAAGGCGAAATGCCGATCTATTCCATGCCAGTGGCGCTGGCAAGTTCGCCGAAAGCGATCGTGAGCGGAAATTTCAACGAGGAATTCGACGTCAGCGAAGATGGGCGAACGCTCGCCTTTGCGCGCACGAGTTTGACCATGCCGGCGGAAATTTTTGCCGCGAACGCTGACGGCGGCAATGTTCGCCAACTCACGCACCAGAACGCGGCGCTCCTCTCACCGCTCGATCTTGCCAAGCCGGAGATATTTAAGTTCGAAGGCGCGGAAAATACCCCGGTGGAGGGAATCGTTGTCCGGCCGCCCCACTTCGATGTTTCGAAGAAATATCCCGCGCTGCTGCTGATTCACGGCGGGCCGCAGGGTGCGTGGACGGATGCCTGGGGCTACCGCTGGAACGAGCAAGTGATGGCCGCGCCCGGGTATGTGGTGCTGGCGATCAACCCGCGCGGCTCGACAGGTTACGGCCAGAAATTCACCGCAGAGGTCAGCCGCGATTGGGGTGGGAAAGCTTACGAGGACTTGATGAAAGGTTTGGACGCGGCCATTGCGAAGTATCCTTTTATCGACGGCTCGCGGGTGGGCGCGGCAGGGGGCTCCTACGGCGGATACATGGTGGATTGGATTGCGACGCACACCGGCCGTTTCAAATGTTTGATCAGCCATGCGGGCCCCTACGACGCGGTGAGCATGGGCGCGACCGAGGAGCTTTGGTTTTCGGAATGGGAGTTTGGCGGCACGCCTTGGGCCGATCCTGAACTTTACAAAAAATGGTCGCCCAGCGAATTTGCCGCTGCGCTGGGAAAATACAAGACGCCGACTCTGGTCGTCGGCGGCGAACTCGATTTTCGCGTGCCGTACACCCAAGATCTTGAATTCTTCACTGCGCTTCAACGTCAGGGTGTGCCTTCGAAGCTTTTGATTTTCCCCGACGAAGGGCACTGGGTGTTGAAGCCGCAAAACAGCGAGCTGTGGTACAAGACTTTTCTCGGCTGGCTGGCCGAATATCTAAAATAGCGGACGCCGAGATTGCCACTTTCTTCTGGCCGCGGCCGCAGCCGGATTTTCCTCATCCGACTTTGCGTACTTAACCGGATTGACCTGCACTCACGCTAAGTGACAGCTTCATTTCATCTCTAAACCTCTCGGAGAGCTTGGGTGTGGATTCTCAGCTTGTGGCGGTTCCGCGTTTTGCTGGCGCTGCTCGCCCTTGCCTTGTCTTGGCCTCCGCCATCGACTGCTGAAACGCTGAAGGTCACGAGTTTTCCTGCTGGGGCGAGCGTTGAGATAGACGGGGTCCTGGTAGGTACAACTCCTTACAAAATAAATTATCCCGGCGGCTACTTTCACAAACCTCACACCGTATTTGCGGCGCGGCTCGGGCATCCACTAGTCGTTCGAATCTATAAGGAGGGATACGCAACGCAGGAAACCACGATTACCGACGGCCCGTTTGAGTGGGTCGACCTGAAAGGCCACAATCGCGGGCGATACTGGCTGCTGAAAGCGGACGAAGTACAGGCTACGCTCAAACCCGTTTCGAAAGCGTCCAGCGCGGAGGCGGGAGCAGGTCCGCTCCCTGCGGCAAAACAAAATTCCGGTAACGAACTGGCGCCGGATAAGGCTTCGGGTGGTCGCGCGTTTTCCGCTGCAACTGCCGGCCCCGATACCGGTGTTCTGGTTCTTTCTTCAGACACAGCCGGCGCGGAGATATATATCGATGGAAAATTTGTGGGTGGCATGCCGTCGACTATTTCGCTCGCAGGCGGCACGCACCAGATAGCGGTCAAGGCCAACGGCAAGAAAGATTGGGAACGCGAAATCGAAGTGATGAAGGGCAGCCAGGTGACGCTGCATCCGGTTCTCGAGCCGTTGCCTTGAATCAGGTTTGCAAGCCGGTATAAGCCCAGGCTTTGCGCAAATAGTGATCGAGTTCCGGCACGCGAAGGATCTTCAGCAAGATAACGAGCAATAGAATCCCCGCCAAGGTCACAGTCACCAGCAAGGCTAGCGCTCCCCAAATCTTCTGCCAGGGCATTTTAGTTTCAAGAAAGAGCGTGAGGCGGTAGCAGGCGAATCCGGCGACCAGCGAAGCCGCCGTCATCTTCAGAAAGAAAATGACAAGGGCTCCCTCCTCCGAATTTTTCGTGCGGCGATTCAGCAGGATAAAAAGAACCACGGTGTAAGCGATGATGCCGATCGAGCTGGCGAACGCCAGACCACGATATTGCATGTGATGCGCCAGCCACCAATAAACCGGAATATTGAGCGCAGTCATGAGTGTGCCGACAATGGCCGGCGTGATCGTGTCGCGCGTGGCGTAAAAACCGCGAGCGAGAATGTATTGCGCGCCCCAGGCGAACATTCCAATCGAAAAATATGCGAGAGTCTGGCCCGTGGCGAAAAGATCCTGGCCGTGCATGCGCGTATGCGAAAACACGAGATTCACCACCGGAACGCTTTGAGCGATGGTGAGCGCGGAGATCGGAAGCAGCAGAAATATCAGCCCCTTGAATGTAGTATTCAAAACGCGATTCAATTCGTCGAATTTCTTCTCCGAATATAATTGCGCGAGAAACGGGAACGAAGCCACCCCAACTCCCTGGCCGACGAGTCCCAGCGGCACGCGCATCAAATTTTTTCCATAGGTCAGCCAGGTAATCGACGCGGCTTGAAGGTACGATCCAAAGTAGCGAATGATCCAATCATCGGCGAAAGAAACGGAAACAGCGAGCATAATGGGCACCGAAAGTTTAAGGAAGAGCCAGAAGCCGGGATGTTTGAGGTCGAAACTTGGCGAAAAGCTCGCACCGGCTCGATGCGCGCCGTATATCTGGAGAAGAAAATTTCCGGTGATGGCGCCGGCCAGCACGCCGACAGCGAATCCGGTGATGCCGATAACTGGCGCGAGCAAAATACCGCCGAGAATGATTCCGATGTTGTAAATCAAAGGCGCCAGCGACGGTATGACGAATTGGCCTTTGGCATACTGCACTGCGCTCAAAATACTGCCTTCGTAAAAGCAAATTTGCGCGGGCAGCATCAGCCGGGTGAGAAAAACAACGCGGGCGCGTTCGGGCGGGCTAAACCCGGGAGCGATCCAATTCACGATGTGCGGAGCAAAAACCTCGCCAAGGAGAACCAGTCCTACGAGAACGAAACCCATCACCGTGATGACGGTGGAAAAAACGCGCCAGCCTTCTTCTTCCCGCTTCTCGGCGGCGTACTTCGCAAAAACCGGAATGAACGTGACGCTCAGGGAGCCGCCGGCGATCAAGTAATTCAGAAAGTCCGGCAGAGTGAACGCGGCGTTATACGCATCCGTTACCGCGTTTGAGCCCATTTGGTGCGCCAACGTCCAGTCGCGAAAAAATCCCAGGATGCGGCTCAGCAGAACGCTGGCCATCACAATGCCTGTGGCCGCAGCGATGCGACGGTGCATGGTTCCGGTGTCGGAAGCGGTCGTCACGACGCCATGGTAGATGGTTTAGCGCGTGGGGACTAGAGCGTTGAAGCGGAGTGTTTCCGTTGCTGAAAGATTTATGCAGCGCGACGCGTCGCGGACCCCTGCGGCTACTTACCGAAAGCGCGCGCAGGAAGCAGCTACTCCAGATTTGCGTCGTGCTCGGCGAATGCCTCCATCCCCTCCGGAGGACGGATAGGTTCACGGGCCGGCGTGCCGTCCGGCGCAGCGCGAAGGTATTGCACGGGCCACGGCACCGAAAAGCCGAGGTCGCTGGCAACCTGGAGCGGCCAATAAGGTTGAGGGAGGAATTCACGGGCGAGTATCACGACATCCGCATTTTCTTCGCGCAAAATTGTGTCAGCCTGACGCGCGGAGGTGATCAAGCCGACGGCGCCGGTCATGATCTTGGTTTCGTAACGAATTTCCTGCGCGAAGGGAACCTGGTATCCGGCTCGAATGGGAATGTTCGCTCCCGGAGCGATGCCGCCCGAGGAGCAGTCGATCAAGTCCACTCCGAGCGGAGCAATTTTTTTGGCCAGCTCGACGGACTGCTCCAGGTCCCAGCCGCCGTCAATCCAATCCGTCGCCGAGATTCGAACGAAGAGCGGGTAGCCTGGGGGCCAAACTCCGCGAATCGCGGCAACAACTTCGCACAAAAGCCGGCAGCGATTTTCGAGCGAGCCGCCGTAGGAATCCGTGCGCTTGTTTGAGATAGGCGAAAGGAACTCGTGAAGCAGGTAGCCGTGCGCCGAATGAATTTCGATTACTTGAAAGCCGGCTTCCAGCGCGCGCTGAGCCGCATTCGCGAAAGATTTCACGACGCCCCAAATTCCATTTTCGTCCAGCGCAAGAGGTTTCGCGTACGCCTCGGAAAATGGGATAGCGCTAGGCGCGACAGGCTTCCACCCGCCTTTTGATTCCGGTACCGCTCCGCTACCTTCCCACGGGCGAACCGTGCTGCCCTTTCGTCCGGCGTGCGCGAGTTGGATTCCGGGAATGCTTCCCTGTTCGCGAAGAAACCGGGTGATTCGCGTGAGTTGCTCGACGTGCTCGTCTTTATAAATTCCCAAATCCTGCGGGCTGATGCGGCCCTCGGGGGACACTGCCGCTGCTTCGGTGAAAACCAGAGACGCGCCGCCGACTGCGCGGCTCCCCAGATGCACCAGATGCCAGTCGGTGGCAAAGCCATCGGTGCTCGAATACTGGCACATGGGAGACACGACGATACGATTGCGCAGCGTGAGATCACGGATTGTTAGCTCGTCAAATAGCATGGATATCCTCTTTCGGGCTTTGGGATCGAACTAGCAACGTTCGCGATGGGGTTCAATCGTCGCGGCGATGAGTTTTCATGTGCTTGCGATCTGCCATCGGGTCCAGCAAGCGAAGAATGTGCACGCCCTTATCGGAGTCGAATCGATAGGCTAAAGTCGCGTCCGCCGCTTCCTCTTCGCGCGCTAGTTCGAGTTCCGGGTTGTCAACGATGATGTCGCCCTTATTGTTGATTCGCAGCTCCGTTCCAACTTGTAGAACGATTTTTGTTTCATTGCTTTGCGGTTTCATTTTTCCTCCATGGACGACGAAGAATCGCGCGGTGCACTTATTCTCGTCAGGCTGGTGGTCGCAAGATTGGATGAGAGAACGCAGGGAAAGGTGCCAGCAATTATTTCGACGAACCACCGGCGCTTTTTTCTTTTTTCTTGTCTTTCTTTTCAGGCTTGGGATCCCAGGCAGGAGGATCGCTCGCGGGGAAAGATTCGCGAGAAGCCTCGTCAACCGGATCGACAGGATTCGGCTCTGGAGGCTTTGACTCCGGTGCTCTCTTCTTGTCCATATGCGGCTTCTCGATGTGGCGGATTCGCGAAATTAGAACTTGATGACCAAACCCACTGAGATTTTCGGGCTGTATTGATAAGTGCTGAAGTAGCGGGTCGCTACCATGTCCGCTTCCGCGCGATATGCAAAACGCCGATGGCTTGTGTTGATGTCAACACCGCCGCCCGCCTCATACGCTGGCGCGTGCTCGTTTCCGAACGCCGTTTGCGGCGTCAGGTGCGAATATCCTCCGATGACGTGCCCCCACAGTTCCACTCCGCGCGGCCCCGACCATCTGAATCGCGGGCCTCCTCCGCCCACGAGGAGCCATCCACCAGTATTAAGTTCGTGCAAGTGCGTGACGTTCAGCTCGCCGTCCAGCCCTACCCAATCCTTGAGGTAGTAAACCAAGCTGTACATGAAGCCGTTCGTGTTCACCGTGATGGCCGGCACTTCGTAAAAGCGCACGTATTCGTAACCCACGTAAGCTTGCCAGCGGTAGTTCTCGTAAACGCTCTGGACGTACTGCGGCGGATCGGCGTTTACAGCTACGAGTGGCGTGGGTGCGGCCGTTATTCCAGCCGGGGTAGCGGGGAGAACCGGCAAGCTGAACGAATTCTCGGCTGGCGTCAGGGAGACTTGCGCAAAGGTACCGCCCGTATTCGCGACATTTATTTGTGCTCCAGCATTTATAGCGATAAAAAGGACGGACCCCAGCAGAAGAGCAGCGTGTCGCATCGCCTAACCCCCTAAACCTTCCCAAGACTCCAAACCTGCACCCATAATTTGACTGAGAAGGGGTAGCCGTGTCTAGCCTAAATTCAGCGATTATGCGGACCAGGTGTCCGGTTTCCCGGAGCACGCTACCGGGCACCCGCCGGGCCCGACATATCTGCAGCCTGGCGCACGCTAGAAATCGTTATAACATTGACAATCTGTCTCGAAACGCTTAGAAGCGACCTGGACTCCGGGCTCACTTTTCTCTGCCAGCGTCCCGCTAAATTGGAGAACGCAAGCTGAATACGAAGACTCTTTTTTTCGTTGGAATCGTTCTCTGCGCCAGCGGCGTGATTTCCCCGCCTGTGGCTCTCGCGCTTGGATTGCTTTACGGCTTATCCTTCGTCCATCCTTACCAGGCTGATAGCCGGAGCCTTTCCAGGTTCCTGTTACAGGCTTCCGTGGTTGGCTTGGGCTTTGGAATGAACTTGCACGAAGTGCTGCGCGTGGGTCGCAGCGGCTTCCTCTATACCGCCGCCGGCATTTCCTTCGCGCTGATATGCGGGCTTCTCCTGGGCCGGCTGTTGCTGGTAAACAAGACTGCATCGATCCTGATTTCTACCGGCACCGCCATCTGCGGAGGCAGCGCGATCGCCGCCGTCGCTCCCATTATCGAAGCTAGCGACGAAGAGATGGCGGTTTCGCTGGGAACCATCTTTATTTTGAACTCCATCGCGCTCTTGATCTTCCCTCCGCTTGGTTGGCTTCTGCATTTGACGCAAACGCAATTCGGATTGTGGGCGGCCCTCGCCATTCACGACACAAGTTCGGTCGTCGGTGCCTCGGCGCGGTACGGTCCAATTGCGCTCGTCGTCGGTACCACCGTGAAGCTGACGCGCGCGCTGTGGATCGTGCCAGTAGCCTTGGGCGCGGCCATGCTAAGGCGCTCGAAAAGCCGCATTCAGTGGCCCTGGTTCATTTTGTTTTTTTGTTTTGCTGCCGTCGCGAACACTTACCTGCCCGCGTTCGCGAATTTTTGGCACGTGTTAAGTAATTTAGGAAGGGTGGGCCTGACCGCGACACTCTATTTGATAGGGACCGGAATCTCGCGCGCGACGTTGCGGCAGGTGGGAGTGCGTCCCTTATTGCAAGGCATGATTCTGTGGGTTCTCGTCGGCGTCACGTCCCTGTGGTTGATTTTCGCAGGATGGATTTCGTTGTGACCGCATATTCCTCCCGATGATGCGGCGCTACTGCGTGTCGGCCTGTCGAGAGTAATCGGCTAGCTCTTCTTTTCCTTCTGCTCCTTGAAATACATCGCGGATTGTTCGTGGGCTTCCTGCGAGTATTGCCAGGCCTTCGCGGCGTGTTCCATGGCTTGTCGAGAGTGCTCGTGTCCGGAAAGATGTTCTCCCTTGCCGTGTTGCGCTGCTGCCGCGCGGTGAGCGTGCGCAGCCATCTCGTGAAATTCAGCCGCTCTCTGGTGTGAATCGTAGTTCATGTAGGCTCCTTAGACTGCGTCTCCCACGTTAACGCGGCACGCCAAGTATGTCCACCAACCCACGTTGCGTATCGTCGCTGCGGCATCGCTTGCTCGCATTGCCTCAAATCGTCTAGCTTTGCCTTCGCCAGACTATTTTCGTTATGCAAGAATCTACTTTTTCGCAGATACATCTAACATTCGGAGCTACGCACACATGACAACAACCCGCCACTATGGCTTGGCCAACCGCCAGGAAGCTGCCGGCATGAGCGGCAAGGAACTGCTACAGGCAATGATCGACGGCCGCCTTCCGGGACCGCCGATTGCGGAGACGATGTCCTTCTGGCTCGTCGAGATCGGCGATGGCTTCGCTGTGTTCGAGGGCGAGCCGGGCCCGCACGTGCTCAATCCCATGGGCGGAGTTCACGGCGGGTGGGCTCTCACGCTGATAGACAGCGCCACCGGATGCGCTGCGCACACGCTCTTGCCCGCAGGGGCCCTCTACGCCACCGTCGAGACCAAGGGCAATCTGTCGCGGCCGATCACGCTGCAGACAGGCCGCGTACGAGCCGAGGGCCGCGTCGTGTCCCAGGGCCGCCAAATCATTTCCGCCGAAGCAAAACTGCTCTCGCAGGATGGTCGCATCCTGGCGCATGGCACCTCGACAATAATGGTGCTCACTCCCAGGCCCGCTTGAGTTCCCGCAGCTGCCCAGCGATGAAATATCGTCCTCAGCGGCCGATGCTGTCTTGAATTACGGCATTTACCGGCCCGGGCAAAATTCCAAGATTCACGTAGATCGGCCGAATTAATTTTCGGATGGATTTCAGGCGAGTGAAGAACCATATCGCGCCCGCGATGCAGCACGCCCCGCTCAGCATCACTGTGCGTGGAGCGCCCACCGCGTGCGCCATCGCTCCCGCAAGCAGACTTCCGAACGGAGCCATGCCCACAAACGCCACGGTGTAGAAACTCATCACGCGTCCGCGCTTGTCCTCGTCGACAATGGTCTGGATGATCGTGTTGCTGGCCGCCATTTGCTGCATCATTCCGAAGCCGCAGAACAGCATCATCACAAGCGATAACCAAATGTTTCGCGACAGCCCAAAAAATATTAAGCTCACTCCAAAGAGCGCCGTCGAAATATAAATCATCCGTCCGAGACCAATAACGCTCTTCCGTATGGCGAGTGATATTGCCGAAATCAGAGCGCCGATGCCGACCGCTCCCATCAGAAATCCCAGCGTGTGCGGACCACCTTTCAAAATCTTAGAAGCAAAAATCGGCATCAGCACGGTGAATGGCCAACCCATCAGGCTCACTGTGGCGAACAACGTCAGAATCGTGCGAATCGGTGCAAATCCCGAAACGTAATCCCAGCCTTCACGCAGTTGCACCAACATCGAAGTCGTCGCACGTTTCACCGCAGCGGGTTTCAGCCGCATGGCGAACAGCGAAGCGATCACCGCGAGATAACTAATCCCGTCGATCAAGAAACACGAACCCTCGCCAGAAACTGCGATCACCATTCCCGCGAGTGAAGGCCCTACCAGCCGCGCCATATTTACCATCGATGAGTTCAACGCAATCGCGTTGCCCAGATCCTGACGGTCTTCCACCATCTCGACCAGGAACGCCTGCCGTCCCGGCATGTCGAACGCATTGATCATTCCCTGGAACGCGCTAAGCAAGATGACTTCGTGAACGGTGATGTGTTTCGTCAGAGTGAGGAATGCCAGCGCAAACGATTGCAGCATCGCCAGCGCCTGGGTCACGATCAAAACGTGCTGCCGGTTTAGACGATCGACCCACACGCCTGCAAACGGCGCCAGCAGGAACGTCGGTATCTGCCCGGAGAATCCTACGATGCCCAACAAGAATGCAGAGCCAGTCAGCCGGTAAACCAGCCAACTGGTCGCCAGCCGCGTCATCCAAGTGCCAATCAGCGAAATACTCTGCCCGCTAAAGAACAGACGGAAATTCCGGTGCCTTAGCGCGCGCCACGCATGAGAAATCCCGCCAGCCGGGTCAGGCAAAGCAGCGGCCGAATTAGTGTTCGCGTTCAATTCACGAGGCTCGAACTCCTAATTGTACGATTAATTCATCTACTAGGCAGAGCAGGACGAGCGGGTACTTCGCAGCGTAACGGAACCTAGAAGTGGGCTATCGCGGATGGGGCCGGTTTCGATCCTCCGGGCGGACGTACATCTCACACCCGTTGCGCAAAAACTTGGCTCAAGCGTTCGATTTACGCAGGTTCGATGGCGGCGAAGACAATCTTTGCCGAAGACGCGTCATACACGAAATAATCGCCGGGGCGAGATTCAGTTAGGTTCGCGAGTCGCGTCTTGGCATGTTCCAGATCCCGGACAGCTTCAATCCAAACCGGCCCACCGGGAAGTTTTCTGAAGATATCGTAAGTTACCTTCATGGCTCTCCTCGAAATGTCGATTTCAAAATGGCCCGTTATGGTCCAGCGGAGGCAATCGAATTACCAAATTCAACCTTCCGGAGGCTCTGTAATCGTCGGTAAATGGGGGAGTTGCGGACTGCCAAATCGCAGTCCGCGATTCGTAAGGGTTTCCCGCGTAAAATTTTACAGTCTTCCAGGTAGATATTTCGAGCGGACTTGGAGCTACAGCATTCCCCGCTAGCCTAGCTCTACACCCGCTCGGCGCCGCGTTCACCGGAAAGTTGCCCAGGAGTCAGAACTCGACAATCAAAATCAATTAGCAGGTGAACGATATTGAGCTTTTAGCTATGATAGGACCCTAGGGGAGCCATCGCCGAGCCATCTAGAGGTCGAACATCACCTGCGCCGCCCCGGTCGATCTCGTTCAAACTTCCACATACCATCCACCACTGGCCTCTGAGCCGTTGTTTGTTTGGCACATGAAAGGAACCGATGCGATCGGTTGCTGGCGACGAATTTCGCGACTTACTGACTATCGTGAGGAAGAGCGGGTTACTGGCGAAGCAGCCCGCGTATTACGGGCGAAAGATTCTTCTTAACCTGGCCTTGCTGGTAACCGCGTTCCTGTTCATAAAATGGTTTCATAACCCTTGGGCGGAACTCTGCAACGCTGCTTTCCTGGCGTTTGTTTTCGCTCAACTGGGGTTCATCGTTCACGACGCAGGCCATCAGGAGATTTTCAGTGGTCCCACCGGCAATGAAGTGATCGGCCTCATCCATTCCAATCTCCTGCTGGGATTCAGCTACAGTTGGTGGCTGCACAAGCACAATTCTCATCATTGCTCTCCGAATCACATTACCGGCGATCCTGACGTAGACATACCTCTGTTCGCATTTACGAAGGACCAGGCAGCCGGGAAGCGCGGGCTCGCACGGCTCACGGTGCGATACCAGCATTTCTGTTTCTTTCCTTTGTCTTTGCTTGAAGCCTTTGTGCTGAAAGTAGACAGTGTTAAATTCCTGATGCGCAACAAGGTCGCACACCCTGCCGTTGAAGTGAGTTTTCTGATTTTGCACGCGTGTTGGTTTCTGGGTCTGCTCTATCTGCTTCTCGGTTGGCATGCGATCCTGTTCTTCGTGGCGCAGCAGATGTTCCTGGGATTGTATTTGACGCTGATATTTGCGCCGAATCATCAGGGCATGCCTCTGCTGCAAGGCGGCGCGGCCGTAAACTTCCTTCGCGAGCAAGTGCTCACAAGCCGGAACATAAAGCGTCACCCGGGAGTCGATTACTGCACCGGCGGGCTGACTTGCCAGATCGAACACCACCTGTTTCCCACGATGCCCACGAACAAACTTCGACAAGTTCAAAAAATCGTCAGATCCTATTGCGTGTCGCACGGCGTTCCGTACCATGAGACTTCGTTGTTTCAGTCATTTCGCGAGGTCTATCAGGATCTACGCGAGAACAGTTTGATCGTGAGCAGAGGCGCTGATGGCAACACAGTCACAAATCGAAGAGACTTGTAATTACCAGGCTGGCTCGATCACCTCATCACTCTAGCCTATGGATTGGATTACGTACTGGTCTTCCGGCTCCTGGCGATGTGGTCGTTCCATTACTCCAGCCTGAAGCGCGACTGAGTATTTTGCTCTTCATAAACTATCGCGACGCCAACGTTCGCCGCCCGTTCCCCTGTCCGCCGACGCAAAATGAAGTAGAATCGCGTTCGTTTGAAACTACCGACGCGGAATTAAAAAGGCGCGCCCTTATCTGGAGAACGATGGAGACTGCGGAAAGCAAGCGCCAGCGCGTTTGGCAATCGCTGCCGGCGATTACGGTGGTAGCCCTGGTACTGCGTATTGTCGCCACCCATTTTCTCTACACCGACACATGGAACAACTTCAGAGAGCATTTGTTGTTCGGCTTTGAAGTCGGCCGCATCGCGCGCTCCATTGCAGCGGGACACGGCTATGGCAGTCCCATGTACTTCGAAACCGGGCCGACCGCCTGGATGACGCCGGTATATCCTTACTTGCTCGCGGGAGTCTTCAAGCTTTTCGGCACTTATAGCCGGAACTCGGCTTTCGTGATCCTCGGCCTCAACTCCTTATTTTCCGCGTTGATTTGCATTCCGGTGTTCTTCATCGGCCAACGCAGTTTTGGGCGCAACCTGGCGGTGGTCGCGTGCTGGATGTGGGCGCTGTGGCCTTACTCCATCTATATTGCCAGCGCCTTCGTTTGGGAAACGTGCCTCAGCGCTCTGCTACTCGCGATTCTTTTTCTCTGGACGCTCAAGCTGAGAGAAAACGCGAACAGAAGGAGTTGGCTTGGGTACGGATTGCTCTGGGGTCTCTCGGCGCTGACGAATGCGTCGATCGTCGCCGTCTTCCCTTTCCTGGCCGGCTGGGCGCTGTATCCTTTGTGGCGAAATCGTCAGGGATGGCTGAAGTCCGCGGCCCTCGTGGTGTTCGGTCTCTTCATCGTGCTTCTGCCGTGGCAGGTGCGCAACTACCGCACGTTTCACAAGCCCATCCCGCTGCGCGACAATTTCTGGCTCGAAGTTTGGGTCGGTAACGACGGCCACACCGCAACCTGGGTCGATATCATGGCTCATCCCTCCGTGAGCGATATAGAACTCGCCGAATTCGTGCGCCTCGGAGAGATTCCCTACATGCAGGAAAAGCGGCGCCAGGCGCTCGATTACATCTCCGAGCATCCGGTTCAGTATCTTGTGATGTCCGTGCGAAGATTTGTTTATATGTGGACCGCGTTCTGGAATCTCGACCCGGCTAACCTGGAGATCGAATTCCACAACCCCGCCAATGTTTACCTCACTGTATCCATGACCGTCGTGATGCTCATCGGCCTCTGGCAAGCTTTTCGAAACGCACGCGAGGCGGCAATTCCCTATTTATTCCTTCTGCTGTTTTACCCATTGGTTTTTTACTTGACGCATCCCGAGATTCGCTACCGGCACGTCATCGAACCGGAGATGATGATCCTGGCGGCATTGGGCGTGAAATTTATAATTTCGGAGCTATTGAGAGGCTTTCCGGAACTGGCGCGCTTGGTTCGCAGACCCGCTTAACGAATTCCAGCGTCCCTGAATCAAACGCACCAAGACTTACTCGAGCAGTTGTCATTCGTGCCGGAGCGCAACCAGCGGATCGACTTTCGCAGCTCGTCGCGCGGGAAAGTAGCAAGCCGCCACGGCGACCACGGCAAGCCCCAGAACGACGCTCGCCAGCGTGATCGGGTCAATGGCTCGTACTCCAAACAGTTCAGTCTGCAAGTAGCGTGTGGTCGCAATCGATCCGGCAATTCCTAACGCGAGACCGATTCCTGCAAGGCGCATTCCATCGCGCACCATCAGACCCAAAACGTCGCCAGGCTCTGCGCCCAGCGCCATTCGAACGCCGATTTCATGCGTGCGTTGCGCGACGCTGTAAGCCATTACGCCGTAAATCCCCAGCCCCGCGAGGAACGTAGCCACCGCAGCAAAAATCCCCAGAAGAATCATACTCAGGCGGCGCTGCCCCACGGATGCGTCGATCAGACTATCCATCGTGCGCACTTCCGTCACCGGCTGATTCGGATCAGCGCTCTCAAGGCTTTGCCGCACGGCTGAGGCAATCGCCGTGGGATCGCCTTGTGACTTCACCAGTAGGTGCATGATGCGTGACGGATTCTGATCCAGGAGCAAATACAGTTGCGCCGGCTTTGGCTGGCCCCACGTTCCGTCGCGGACGTCGCGCACTACTCCCACGATAGTCAGCCACGAACTACTGGGCTCGGGATCCCACGGGCCTCTCGTTGCAGGAAATTCGAGCCGGATCTGCTTTCCAACGGGCTCTTCATTTGGCCAGTATTTATGTGCGAGCGCCTCGTTGACGATGGCCACTCCTACCGTACTCGGGCCATCAGAAGCTGCGAAATCACGTCCGTCTTTCAGCGTAATTCCCATCGTCCGCAGATATCGCGAGTCCACGATGCGATATTGCGAAGTGAATTGCTCGTCCGGCGAAGGGGCCGCGCGTCCTTGGATATCGAAATCGCAAAGACCATTCCACCCGCTCAGTGGCGGAAAATTCACGGCGCTCGCTGACACCACGCCGGGCAACGCGCTCACTCGCTCGATCGCCTGCTGATAATAGTTCACCACTTGCCGGCCGGACGGAACGTGCGTGTCGCGCAGCCACACCTGCATCGTCAGCACGTTCGTAGGATTGAATCCGAGATCCTCCGACATTAACAGGAAGAAACTGCGCATTAGAAGCCCGGCTCCGGTCAACAGCATCACTGAGAGCGCCACCTCGGAGACGACCAGCGCCGAGCGCATCCAGCGGCTGTGCCGCCCGCCAGCGGAACCGCGGCCTCCTTCTTTGAGCGTTTCATACAATTCGTGACGCGAGACCTGAGTCGCAGGCGCGAGCCCAAAAAGAATTCCCGTTAACCACGAAACGCCAAGCGTGAAGGCCAGAACAGAGGCATTGATACCGATCGAATCGGCTCGCGGGATTTCTCCTCTGCCTCCGGTAACCGGCAGAAAAGCGTGCAAGAGGTGCAGACCGCCGTAGGCTAACAGCACTCCCAGCGCTCCTCCAATCAGCGAGAGTACGATGCTTTCGGTCAGAAGTTGGCGGAAGACGCGGTCGCGGTTAGCCCCCAACGCGGCGCGCAAGGCAATCTCGCGCTCTCGTGAGGCCCCGCGCGCGAGCGTCAAATTCGCTACGTTGGCGCAGGCAATCAAAAGCACAAGTCCGACCGCGCCAAACAGGATCAGCAGCATCGGCCTCAAGCCGCTCACCACGTCGTCGTGGAATCCGATCACGACGATGCCATTCTTTTGATCGATAGTCGGATATTCCTGCTTTAGCTGCGACTGGATCGTCTCCATCTCCGCCTGCGCCTGCGGCAGCGCTGCGCCATCGCGAAGCCTGCCGAAGACAAGCACTTCGTGTTCTTCGCGATCCAACTTGGCACGATCGAAGCCGAACGGCACCCAAACGTCGAATTGCCGGCTGGTTCCAAAAAGACTGAAGTCGCGTGGAAGGACGCCGACGATGGTGAACGGTTTATCGTCAAGCGTAATGCTGCTGCCCAGAATGCTCGGGTCGCCTCCGTAGCGTCGCTGCCACAGCGCGTAGCTGAGCATCGCTACTCGCTCGTGGCCGGGCTGCTCCTCTCCGGCCGCAAAATCCCGCCCGAGCGCCGGTTTCACTCGAAACAAGCGGAAGAAATTCCCGCTCACTTGCGCGCCCCAGTTCTGCTCCGGCTCGCCATTGCCCGTCAGGGTGAAAAATAATTCGCGCCAGGCGGCGAGTTCCTGGAAGGAATGGTTCCGGTCGCGCCAGTCGAGAAATTCAGCCTGTGAAGCAACTCCGCGATGGACGTTGCGGTTCTCGTCCGTCTCCCAAATCCACACGATCCGCTGCGACTCGGGAAACGGCAGCGGGCGCAGTATCACCGAATTAATTACGCTGAAGATCGCCGCATTCGCGCCGATCCCGATTGCCAACGTCAGCACCGCGACTATCGCGAAGCCCGGGCTGCGGCGCAGCATTCGCCATCCAAAACGCAAATCCTGCCAGAGCACTTCCACCGTCAACTCACCTCATGTTATTGAGTGGAGTTCCAGGAACGGCGTAGTCTACCACTTATACCAATGAAGCTTAGGTACCATTACATCAATTAACGGAGTTTTTCCAGGCCGCGAAAGGCGGCGATGAAACTCGTGCGCGCAACAAACCGACCACCTGATTTCTGGACTTCTTAGTGAGACAATGGGAGCCATGCTGCAATATTCTAATGGACGAACCCTGAGGTCGGTTCGACGGCTAGCCTTCATAGCTGCCCTCTTCTCGGCATCGACACTGCGCCCGCAACAAGCTTCTCCGCCGCAATCGACCACAACAGCGACAGCGCCCCCCGTGCGGGTACTCCCTCTCGGGCCTCAATCGTCCGCAACGCCTCCATCCGCTGCACTCCGAGCAACGACGCATCTAGTCCTGGTCGATGTCGTGGTTTACGACAAGCAAGGCAACCACGTCACCAATCTCACTTCGGCCGATTTCATCCTGCGTGATCGCGGCAAGCCGCAAAAAATCGCAGTATTTTCAAACGATCGCGCGGGCGAATCTGTCACCGAAAAATCTCCTGCGCCTTCACCTGCGCCGCTTCCTCCAGGGGTCTTCACCAACCGCCCCGCATTCAACCGCGCGCCGCAAGGGCCTCCGACGATTCTGCTTCTCGATAGTTTGAACACTGCGCTCGGCGACCAACTCTCCTCTCACGCCGAAATGTTGAAGTATCTGCGCACGCAATTGAGCGAAGGGCAGAAAATCGCGATTCTGTCGCTCGGCGAATCCCTCGGCCTTTTGCAGGATTTCACTTCCGATCCGCGCTTGCTCATCGCCGCGTTGGACAAATACAAACCTGCCACGTCGAAGGAATTATCCGGCGGGACGATCCAAATAGTGACTCCCGCCGAAGCCGCAGTTATGCCCGCGGAGATGCTGCGTATTATTGATCTCAACAATCAGTCGCGCGCCGCCGAATCTACGGACAACCGCGTGCGCGTTACGCTCGAAGCCTTGCGCTCGATCGCCCGCGCCTTTGGCGGATTTCCTGGCCGCAAAAACCTGATCTGGGTTTCGGCTGTTTTTCCTTTTAATTTGCAGCCCGGAGCGGGAGATTATCCCGATGCGCAGAGGACTTATGCCGAAGATGTTCGGCGCACAGCCGAACTGTTGGCCGCGGCGCGAGTGGCCGTCTATACCGTTGACGCTCGAAGCCTCCTCGTGGGCAACGGCGTTTACGATCAAACGCTGAGCCCCACCCCCGACCCGCTTGTTCGCACCGTTCAGCCCTTGGACAATCATCAAACTCCCGCAGAGCAACTTACGGACTCCCACGATGCGACCGTTACCTCACATCAGACGATGCAGGATCTCGCCGCGGAAACCGGCGGACTGGCGCTTTATAACCGCAATGACATTGCGCGTGCCGTCGCACTCAGCGCTGCCGATGGAGAGCACTACTACACTCTCGGCTACTATCCTGAAGGCGCTCACTGGGACGGAAAATTCCATAACGTCGAAGTAAAACTGAACCGTGAAGGTCTCAAAGCACGGCATCGCAGCGGCTACTTTGCAGTGGACGTCGCGCAATCTTCCGCTTCCGAAAGTGCGCAGCAGCGCGCCCGCCGGGCGTACGACGAACTTCGCGCCGCCCTTGCCGATCCTCTGCCCGCTACGCAAGTCACCTTCCGCGTACATATTCCAGCGATGGTAGCTGCGCCGAAGCCGCAGGTGCAGATTCAGTTCCTGGTTGATACTTCTGCCATCTCCTTCGACGCAATCGAAAATGGCGGCCATCATTGCAGTTTGGATTTCATGGTCGCGGCTGTCTCGCCGGACGGCAAAATCATCGCCTCCGACGGCCATACCGTTGACGCGCATCTCTCCAGCGATCAATTTGCTCAAATGAATCAGAATGGTTTGCCCTTCAACATGCAACTCGCTCTCGCCCCCGCGGAGTATTCTCTGCGCATGGCCGTCCGTGACAACCGCACCGGCTTAATCGGCACCCTAACTCTCCCGCTCGTGGTACAAACTCCTTGAACCCGGAAACGAATCGGAATTCGCCCAAGCTGGAAAAATGCCTGGAAAAATTCCGGATCCGAAGGACGGTACTCGTGAAGCCGATGCTCGCATATCTGTGCTTGCTGTTGGCCTTCTCGATCTCGCTGGTTAACGCGAAGTCGCGCGCCGATGTTCAGTCCGTGCCCGATCGCCAGGTCGCCATCACCATTGACGATTTGCCCGCCGCCGCCGCGAATTTCATGTCCGCCGGGGCTATCACCGAAATGACCGCCAAGCTTCTCGCCGCCCTCACCCAAAATAAAATTCCGGCGGTGGGTTTCGTGAACGAAAGAAAGCTCTACTACAACTGGGGAGAGGTCAGCGAAAGAATCAAAGTCCTGAACATGTGGCTCGACGCCGGTCTTGAATTGGGAAATCATACCTTCGCCCACACCTCTCTCAACAAAGCAGGGCTCAAGGAGTTTGAAGATTCCGTGATCCAAGGCGAATCCGTTACCCGCCTGTTGCTTGCACAGCACAACAAGAAGCTCCGTTATTTTCGGCATCCTTATCTGGACACCGGCCGCGATCTGCAAACCAGGCGCGAAGCGGAAGCTTTCCTGGTCGCTCGCGGATACAGTATCGCTCCGGTCACGCTCGACGCCTGGGACTGGAATTTCGCGCCCGTTTACGCCGACGCAAAAAAACGCGGCGACACGGCGCTCCAGCAGGAAGTCGTCAGCTCCTATCTTTCCTATCACGCCGAGGTGTTCGCCTATGAGGAAAAACTCTCGAAAGACCTCATCGGCTACGAGCCCAAGCAGATTCTCCTGCTGCACGCAAATCAGCTCGAAGCCGACCATATCGGAGAACTTTTGGACCTGATGCGCAAGCGCGGCTATCGCTTCATCACCCTCGAAGACGCACTCACCGATTCCGCCTACAGCCTGCCCGACACCTACGTCGGCGAAGAAGGCTCCGGCTGGATCGAACATTGGGCGATTACCCGCGGCCAACCGCCCCAAAACTCGCCTGTTTTCCCACCATCAATCGACGCGCTCGCCAAGGCGCTCCCGCAAACTCAACCGTAGCGAGCCCAGCGCGTGCTTAAACAAGTGTGAAGCGCGGCGGCTAGGCGCGATTATGGTTCCGATAAGTATTTTGGTTCTGATAAATCTTGCCGACGAGGAAATCTATTATTAAAAGGAGAGCCGGGGCATGCGGCCTCGATCTGCGTGCCGCTATGCCCCGGTTTCTGCGGGTGTAAGAGAAGACCACATTAGTCGTTGTACGAGTTCGCAGTTTCGGCTCTCGGCTGCCGGGCTTGCACGATCCACAATCCTTCGCCATTCGACAAATAGATCTGACCGCGCGCGTCATCGCCTACCACGCTTGTGACACCTGAAAACGTCTGTATCTGTTTCGGATTCGCGGGATCAGCCGTGTTCAGAATTGTCACCGAACGGGAGGTCGCGTCGGACGAACTTGTGGTTGCCTCTCCAGTGCGGGAGGTCACCGCCATGGCATCTCCAACCTGCTGGAAATCAGCCGTCTCGGATCCGCCTGCGCCCGCAAACCTTTCGAGCTTGCGCGGGGACGACGGGGTAGTAACGTCAAAAATGCAAAAGCCTGACGAGCCGAACCCCACGTACAAATATTCCTTTTCGTTTTTCTGCACCAGCACCATCCGCGTCGCTGTTCCGCCATCGAGCTGTACGTGCGCGATAACGCCTACGTTCGGGGCGACAGGCTTCTTCGGCTTCGGCCCGGCAAAAATTGAAGGCGCCGCTGCAATTCCGATCGTAAGAAACATCACCGCCGCGCGCGACACTGACTTGATAGCCTTACCGCGAGTCTTGTCCTGCAGGTTGCTTTTCATTGGACTCCTCCTGACTGCCCGTGCGATTTTTTAGTTACTCTAGCTCTGCAGTCACATATCCAGACACACGAAGGACCCGAAATATTCCCGAAGAATTGCCGGATCGTAGGATTCAATCGGCGGAATCGGCGGAGACCGCTAGCGGATAGCCAACCAAGTACGTAATCCGGAGGGGCAGCGGCCCCCCGGCCTTTTCTCCGATCTCCCATCGGTAACCACCCGCCCCAAGTTCCCTCGTCATCTCTCGAAGTTCACCGAGCGAGTATGCCCGCAGGCAGGAAATCACTCCGTCGAAGAAAAGAACGAAAGGAGTCACTGGAATTAAATAATTCCACAGGAGCCGCGACCAGCGGAAGGGGCGCCGGAACGGAACGAATAGCCACGTTGCAATCGGAATGAATAATAGCGACAACAGCGTGAACGTGCGAAGCCCGGGAGCCTCAAAGATGCCGATAGGCTGCCGTTTGTTGACGCTATCCCGCAGAAGGCTGCGCGCCTCGTCGGGTTTCAAGTGGTGGAACGAGGAGAAAAGCGTCCTGAATCCCTGAAGATGGCTCGGAATCTGCGTTGCGTCAATCGAGTACCTGAGGAAGTGGATGCGATTCGCGGTTGGAAACTCCGAATCGCGAAGCTTTCTGGTGCACGGATACTTGTCAGTCAGGAAAATTTCAGGTGATCTGGCTCCTTGTGTTTTGAAATGTCGCACAAGAGACGGCCAGGGTCCGCCGGCTCCCGAGCACAAATCCACCACGCGGTCAGTGCCACACTCGTCCAGGCTTTCTCGAAGCAATTGCGCGATGGGGTGATAAGTGTTCGTGACTTCCAGCAGCATCTGTAGACCGTCTGCGAATTGATCCCGGAGGAATTGCGGGAACCACGGCTGTTCGTGAATCTCGAAAAGTCGTATGGACATATTGAGCGCGTCAATTCAATCTGCGCTATATTTCAACCAGTCCATTGTAACCGAGCTGGGGCATGAAATTGCTGCGGCGGCGCGAGTTGTGCTGTCGTGGTTTCCGCAACAGCTGCCGCAGCCGCATGCGCGCCTTGTGCACTTGCGACTTTGAATTTCCCACCGAGCATCCGAACATCCCCGCGATCTCATCGTGCTTATATCCTTGAATGTCGTGGAGAATGAACATCGCCTTAGACCCGGGAGCCAACTCATCGATCGCCGCCTGAAGCCTGATGCGATCGATAACGCCATTTAGGCGCAGGTCGGGGCCGCCGAATTCCTGAGGCGACGCCGTGGACTCTTCCTCAGGATTGGTGATCGTCTCCAAGGATGTTTGCGCTATCGGCTTTTTGCGAAAACGCATCAGGATGATATTCACGGACATGCGATGCAGCCACGTAGAAAAGGCCGACTCGCCGCGAAAAGTGCCGATCTTTCGGAGCAACTGCAGAAATACATCCTGAGTGAGATCTTCGGCTTCCGTCGGATTGCCTACCATGCGCAGGCATAGGTTGTAGATCTTTCGGCTGTGCAGCCGATAGACTCGCTCAAATGCATTGGCATCTCCGCGTTGAGCGAGCCGCACGGCGTCCGCGTCGGTCAACTCTGGCAATTCAGCTTCTGTTTGTGCGCTCATGATTTCGTCCCTCGCTATCACTGACTGCGTTTCTGTCTCGTTTATTCCAGGTGTCCAAGCAGAGAGAAAATCTGAAGAGAGGGTTTTCAGTGCGAGCGTGGCGCTGCGTGCCAGACGCAATGCGTCCCGATCCCTGAGCGCAACGCCGCCTGCGATGAATTTTACTGAAGAGCACGCGTCGTAATATCGTGTGCTGCGATCCGCCAAACCGCTTTATCTCTCGACACCAGGAACGTGTGGATTTCGGAAAATGGAGGTATGTACTCGCCGCCTTTCAAGGGGATTCCGCCGGAGTAAGAAATCTCAGCGTGAACGATCACCACGTCGGGACGTGTCGAGCGTGTCTCCTCGATGGTGCATACGGGATGAAAGTTTTTCCGATGAATCATCTCGAAACCCTCGGCCCAGAAACGCTCTTCGTCAGATCTTTGCTTCGCCACGTGCAGTTCGCCGAAGCGATCGACGATTTCGATGTTCGACGATTCCAAGGCCGCCAGTTTCTTTTCGTCAAGATCGCCGTACGCGGCGCACCATCCTTCGATGAGTTCGCGAACAGACCGTACTGCACTCTTCGAGGCGGGATTTGTCGCTGAAAGTCCGCCGCTCTGCCAATCGGGGGGTCTTTCAGCATCTTCGTTCGAACCGCTAGCCGCGCTCGTGTGCTTCCTCGGATCGAAATACGCCGAATTCGCGAAAGCTAGAACCCACAGCAGAGTACAAAGTAAGAAATAATTCATTTCTGGAATCCCCTGCGTAAACCTGACCTGCCGTTTGTGGCTCCGAATCCGAGTGTTTCGATACAACCATTGCCGGCGTTCGGTCGGCGGCGTTTGAATTTCTCCGCCGACCAGACAATGCTTTACAAAACCTCGAGGTTAGTCCCCGGCCACGATAGTGTTCTGCTTGTCGTTCGCGAGTTCCTGCTTCATCTGCTTCGGATACAAGAATTCATGACCTATCGTGTCACCCGGATAAAACCAGGACACGATCGCCTGAGGTTGCGCGGGCCCGCGCTGTGCAAGAGTGACCGCAGTTTTGTCAGTGGGCTGTGGACGATCGGCATCAATCGTGAAGAGCGTCACCTGCAACATCCTTCGACCAGCATCGAAGATACGGACCTGGTGATGTTGCGTAATCTCGTCAGGCAACATGAACCAGTAGGTTCCCGCAGGCAGCACTCGTCCGGGAATCTGAACCGGTTGGCTAAACGTGATTTTGATGGCCTGATTCCTCTCATCTGCCCGTGCAGCAGGCAGCACGATTACGAACGCGAGTAAAAACCCCAAAATGGTAACCGCCTTTTTAATATTCATGATTTTCTCCTCTCTTATGATTGACTGACTCTTTGCCCGGTTTATTCCAGTGATTCAACTAGAGGAAAATGTGAAGAGAGGTTTTTCAGTGCGAGCGAGGCGCTACGTACCAGACGTAATAAGTCCCGATTCCTGAGAGCAGAACTACCCACCACAGCACCAACTCAATCCGCATCCATAATTTCCAGCGCTGAAAACGCCACGCAGCGGGAAGAATGTTGGTTCCGGCGACCACCATAATATATAGACCCAGAACCTCGGCCAAAGCCCCTAGAACACCGTGGATCGCGGCAATCGCGTAGTATCGTTTTCCAAAATGCCCGGCGAGCCGGGGCAAAACTCGCACGTGAAAAGATGGCCACATCACTAAAGCAATCATCGGAAGGTTGAGGATAAGCACCGCAGCCTGGCAAGCGCCATGTGCCGCGTAGCGCTTTTTCCGAGCTAAGAAAGCGCCGGCCAGCAGTGCAACGCCCATGGCCACTTGAATGACGAGATTCAAGTCCGCGCCAAATCCAGCCCAGGTGCCGAGGAACCCTTTCACGAAATCCTTCCCTTTGCGGATCGCGCATGTCGCATAACTCAAAGCCCTAAAACGCAAAGGGTCTCGGCTTCATTCATTGACGCCGAGACCCTGTTCACTTGGTACCCAGATTACTGGCAGCTTGACATATCGTTGCTGGCATCTTCCGAGCGGCATGGGCGCATGGCTGAAGACGCCGTCTGCTCCGGCTGATGTTTCAAGACCCACAGACCGTCGCTGTTAGTGATGTAAACCAGGTTGCGATCGTCATCCGTCAGAGTACTCGTTACTCCGGAGAAAGTAAGAATGGTCCGCGGATTCGACGGATCGCTCAGATCAAGCACCTTCAGAGTCTCGGTGGGAGAAATATTTTCCGTCGTCGCGGCGTCTGATGCTTCGGCGAGAGCCAGACGGCCGCCGACCATCTGCAACTTTCCGGTGGATGATTCGTTCGGCCACGCCTCGCTCCTGATGATCTTCGGCTGGTCCGGCTTTGTGACGTCCACAATTGCGAACCCCTCCTTGGAAGCTTGCTCGACGTACAAATATTGCTTGTCGCCGTGTTGCTGCAGGGCCAATTGACTTACAGATGCTCCGGGCAGCAGCACGTGCGCGATCACGGATGCCTGTTGCGCGGCGGGTTTGGTGGATCGATGTTTCGCACTGGCGCCCACCGATGTCGCCACGAAGAATGTGAGAAGCGCCGCCACTGTGGAGGCCCGTTTACGTGCGATCGACTTATTAACGACTTTCATTTTTCTCTCCTTTGATCTTCAAATGCGTTCACCTCTGAAGACCGCCGGTTTCCTCGGATTATTCCCGCCGTTGACCATATCTGCCACCCGGGCGGAGATTTCCCACACACACCACGTTAGGCTTGCCCGGGATCGTCGCGTCCCAAACTCGTTCAGGTTCGGTGGCATCCACGACTGCCGCAACATCCATTAGCAGGTCTTGGATCGCTACCTCAGCGCACGAATTAAATATTTCCCGATCAACCTTCATCCAGCCCCCATTCCGTACGAAAGTTCTCTCCTGCGAAAAAAAGCGGACAGCAATCGTGTGGCGATCGCTGCCCGCTTCAGAAACCTTCATTCGTTACTGAGTGATTTCGACGTACTTCATCTTGCCGCCGAAGTGTATCTCTGTAATCTGGTTCCCTTCGATAACGATGGCATTGGTTTGCGGCTTGGCGCTTTCGTCCTTCCACTGGACAGAAGCTTCCGCAATCACTTTGCCGTTCTTTAGGAACCTCGCATGCATGTCATCGGCTGTCATCGAATATTCTCCAGCTTGAAGATTCGTGCCGCCCAATGTGGCCGGGCTCGACAGTCTCAGATCCGTCTTCACAACCGGAGTGACGATGGATTTAGCGTCCTTCGCCGAGGTCGCGTTAGAGGCGATCGATAACGCGAAGGTCAGTGCTGCAAAGATGATTGGTAATACTCGGTCTACTTTGTGACGTAGCATTTTAGTTTCTCCTTAATGTGTGCGATTTTCGAAAGTCTCGCTTCGTTCATCTCTATAGACCCCCGAGCCGCCTTTGTTATTCCCGCTGTTCGCTCCGTCAGCCTCCGGGGCAACGAATTCTCGGAGAGCTCCTTTGATTACGCTGACATTCGGCTGATCTTGCGGACAGGAACGAACGCGAGAATATTTCAGTGCCACAGAACTCTTGTTTGGGGCGTCACACGGCGGAATGCCGAAACTTATTCGTATCCGTAGAATTCCTCAGCACGGATATCTTCTTCAGCGATCCCGGCGCCGATCAGCATCTGACGCACGCCGGCAACCATCTCAGGAGGGCCCGCAATGTAGTAGACCGGCACGCTCAAATCCGGAATCCATTTGGAAAGCATCTGCATCGATATTCGGCCGGTTTCTCCCTGCCAAGGCGTTTTCGCTTCTTCGGGTTTTGTAACAGTGCAGATCAGTTTGTAGCGTCCGTTGTACCGCTCCAGTTCCTGCAATTCTTCCAGGAACGCTGCTTCCTCAGGGACTCGCACGGAATAGAACAGGAGAATTCTGCGAGCGGACAGCGATTCTGCTTCGCTCCACACCAGGCTGCGGAACGGCGTGATACCGATCCCGCCGGCCAGGAGCACCGCAGGGCGCGTGGTGTGCCGCGGAAAAGTCATCCAGCCGTACGGACCTTGCAGAAGAAGTTCGGCGCCGAGCGGCAACGAATTGAGACTGCGCTTGAACGCTGTGCTGCGCAGGCGCATGGCTACCATTAAATTTCGTTCGTGCGGTGCGCTGGCGATCGATAGCGCGCGAGTATTGCCTTCCAGGTCCGTCTCGCCAGGGCTCAGAAGAGTAAAATTGAAGAACTGTCCCGCCTGGAATTCGAACTCCTCGGGTTTCTCAAAATAGAAAGCAGTAGTGCCGGAGCAGAGTGTCTTTTGCGCCTTCAATTTCACTTTGTAGGGTGGCATGGTTTGTCTATCGCCTCCTTCGTCATCTGGCCCGCAAGGTTCTATCGGCCCGCGATTCGCTGGCAAACGATGTCGGGCTCTTGATTTAGATGACTAAAGCCGAGAGGCTTTTATTCCCAAGCGAAAAGGGTTGGCTGGTCGGCTCTTCTGCCTCGGAATGAAGTTCATCCGTACCACGGATAAAATTCGCGAGTACCGCACTTCTCAGTGAGGGTTTAGGGCCCACGCGTTCTTGTGTCCACTGCTGCGCTTCGCCATCGAACTCGGCCGTATGCCTCTATGCGTAAGACTTGTCAGCGCTTGACGCAGCTGTCCTCTCGCGCGCGACAAGCTCGACATCACCGTTCCTGTAGGCATGCCGGTAATTTCTGCGATCTCTTTGTAGGACATCCCTTCGATTTCGCGCAGAATCAGCACTTCACGAAAATTCGACGGGAGCTTTTCCAACGCCTTTTGCACCAGAGCGCCGTTGTCGTTTTGCACCATGCTCTCTTCCGGATTGGGGGCCCGGGCGTCAGGAGGGCAAAGGTTCTCTTCAAATTCTGTGGCTTCTTGCAGTGGCCGGTTCGCGTGCAACCAGTTGTAGCAGGTATTTCGGACAATTTTCATCAGCCAAGCGCGCGCATTGTCACCGCGGAAGCCGGGAAAAAATCGAAGAGCCCGTAAGTATGCCTCCTGCGCGACGTCCTGCGCATTGTGTTCGTTGCGGGTCAGCCAACGCGCCAGGTTGTAAGCTGCGTCAAGATGTGGCAGGAAAATCTCCTCAAAATTTTGAAGTTGATTGGCCCCGGGCATTGAAGCCTCCCCGCGTACGGTTTCTCATCCACCCGTGCGCTTCTTGGGCCCACTATGAGTGGCACTCGAAATTGGCGCAATGGACGGGCAGTTCCTTCCCGCTGGAATCAATCTCCCCTGATAGCTAACACTTAATAGAAGACTTAGAGGAAATTGTCCTCCATGGCATTCCGGTATGCTCGGTGGTACACTCGCGCTCGACTCCGGTTTTGGCTCGCCATGCCAGAAAACCATCAGCCCCATGGGCGACTTCGTTTTGGAGTTTTCGATCTGGATCTTCGCGCCGGCGAACTGTACAAGCACGGCCTGCGCGTTCGTATTCAGGAGCAGCCCCTCCAAGTGCTGGCAGTCCTGCTTGAGCACCCCGGCGAAGTCGTAACTCGCGAGGTACTTCAGAAAAAACTCTGGCCTGCAGACACGTTCGTGGATTTCGACCATGGGCTCAACAAAGCCATCAACAAAATCCGCGACGCCCTCGGCGATTCTGCTGAAAGTCCCCGCTTTGTGGAAACCGTTGCCCGGCGCGGCTACCGCTTCCTCGCCGAGGTCAAAGCGGCCCAAGGAGTCTCTGCTCCAAGTCCGGAGATCACATCCCCACCTCATCCCACCGGAGAAATTCGCGGTCGCCCGGATCTTGCTGTTGCGCCCGCGCATCGTTCGCACACCCTTGCGTGGACGATATCAGCGTTCGTACTGCTTCTACTGATGGCCTCTGTCGCCGCCTGGAAGCTTCGTTACGGGAACCGTCAGGTTCCTGTCATTCGCTCGTTGGCGGTCCTTCCGCTGGAAAGTCTCTCGAACGATGCCTCTCAGGATTACTTCGCTGACGGAATGACCGACGAGTTGATTTCAGACCTCGGCCAGATTAGCGCGTTGCGTGTGATCTCGCGCACCTCTGTGATGGGGTATAAACACGCACGCAAGCCGTTGCCAGAGATCGCTCGCGAGCTGAACGTGGACGCCGTGGTCGAAGGCACCGTCCTCCGTTCCGGCGACCAGGTCCGCATCACAGCGCAGTTGATCGACGCCTCTGCCGACAGGCACCTCTGGTCCCAGAGTTACGAAGGCGGATTGAAGGATACCTTGGCGCTCCAGAGCGAGGTCGCTCGAGCTATTGCTGATCAAATTCGGATCAACTTGAATCCACAGGAACGGGCTGCGCTCAAAGCCGCTAAGGTTGTCAATCCGGAAGCGTATGAGGACTATCTGAAAGGGCGCTTCTTCTGGAATAAGCGAACTGCGGACGGTTTGAAGATTGCCCAAACTTATTTCGGCCGCGCAATCGACGAGGACCCCAAATACGCCCCAGCCTATTCTGGCTTAGCCGACACTTATGCTTTGTTGGGAGACTGGCAGTATGCCGTGATAATTCCCAAGGTGGCGTTCCCCAAGGCAAAGGCTGCGGCGATCAAAGCCATAGAACTCGACGACTCGCTCGGCGAAGCCCACAACTCGCTTGCTTTTTGCTTGGATGGCTTCGACTGGAATTTCGACGCTGCCGGAAAGGAATTCCACCGCGCCATTGAGCTGAACCCAAGCTACGCAACCGCCCATCATTGGTATGCCTGGCACTTAAGTCTATTCGGCCGCTATGACGAAGCGCTCGGGGAAATGAGGAAAGCGCAAAATCTGGACCCGCTTTCCCTCATTATCAACGCCGATTTGGCGGAGCTACTCATCATTGCGCACTCGTATGACGAATCAATACGGCAGAGTCTCAAAGTGATCGAAATGGATCCTGATTTTGCTCTCGCACATAATCAACTCGGCCAAGCCTACCTCCAAAAACACATGCACGATCAAGCCGTCGCAGAACTGCAAAAAGCAGTCCAGCTTTCCACGAATAGCCCTACGTGCATGGCCAATCTTGCGCGTGCCTACGTCGCATCCGGCAAGCCGAGCGAAGCGGTGAACCTGCTGAGCGACCTAAAGAGGCGCTCGAACTCGACTTATTCGAATGCCGCGGAGATTGCCGTGATCTATGCGTCTCTCGGCGATGCGGACCAGGCCATGACTTGGCTTGAAAAAGGCTACGAACAGCGATTTAACCCGAGTGTCCTGCTGCGCCCAGGCTTCGATCCCCTCCGCTCGGATCCGCGCTTCAAAGACCTAGTGCGCCGTATCGGCCTTCCTCGCTGAACAACTCACGAGCAGCGATATTCACGAGTGACACTCGCCGTACTTACTCGATTAACGATACAAGGACTACCAGCAAGCCTCGATCGACTCCGTCGTCATCTGGCCCGCAGAGTTCCATCGGCCTGCGGTTCGCTGGTCGACGACACTTGAGTAGCACTACCTGCCGCCGCCTTGCTTGCGAACTCGATCTCGCGCGTGCCGAAGGTCATTCGTACCAGCTTGTTTGTCCGCAACTCGGTACCGTGGAATGGCTCCAGGACCAAACCACGGAACAGATCTTTCAATAGCGCCCGCTGTTGGCTGAAGCGTATCAGCCCTCGCCAGCCGAGTTTTCTGAGAAGAGCAAGCCGCAAACCTGCGAAGCTGAACAGCATGCGGGACAGAGATGCCGGAATGTCCTGATCCCGGTGATATTCGTAGAATGCGCCGTTCATCGAAGCGCCGGACTGCACTTTGACGAAGTTATGGGCCGCACAGTTCTTCGGATTGGCGCTAACCTCTTCAAAAAGCTCTTGGAACTTTCTGGACTCAGCTTCGAGCATTTCGAGTTTGAAGAACCGATTCACCAGTTTCACTCCCAGCGGATCCCACAGGTAGTCGTTCATAAGCAATGGCAGCGCGAGGTGGAAAATTTGCATCACCGCCAGATGGACGCGAAGATGGCACTGGTAGGCGTTGCCCATGCATTCATACAATCGCGTTGTATCTCGCGTCACCCCGCGTTGAAGGGCGGTGATAGCGGTGTCGAGATCTTTCGTGAACTCGCGCGTGTCGTTGCCGTTCAACTCCCGTTCGATGATGGCCCCGATCTGCCGGATTTGAACCGACGATAACGCCATTCCCACGCTATAGAGCGGATCAACCGTGTCGCCCGCGTCTCCGATGATGTACCAGCCATCGGCCGAATAGCGCTGCCGGCATTCCCACATGTACGAGCTGTAGAAATTCGTGTCGACCACCGTGCCGCTGCGCGTGAGCTCAGTAACCACTTCATGTTCGCGCCCGACGCATTCCAGGAACTGCTCCATCGTGCGGACCTCGCCGTGAGGATAGACGTCCTTACGGTAGGTAATACCGATGCTGATGAACGGCACGTCTTCGGGCGAGCGCATGGGGATGCACCAGATCCAGTTACCCTTGCCAAAAAAATGGTGAGTCGCATAGTACGGAACGAAGGCGCGGTTCTGCTTCTTCACTGCGCGAATTCGGCCCAGAATTTCAGGATCGAAATTCGCCAGCCGGAACCAGAAAACATTCTTTTGCTCGTTGACCTTCTCATGAAGGTCCAACAACTTGGCAAGCACCCGGTTGCGACCGGTGGCATCGACCAGCCAGCGCGCGCGCACTGTGTATTTCTGCTGCGCGGGGTCTTGCACGGTCACAGTGTGCAATCCACCGCTCCTGCTGATATCCACTCCGGCGGCACTGCCATCAATCATTTGCACGCCGTTCTTCAGGTTGCGCTCCCGCACCTCGTGGTCGAATGTAAATCGGTTTACCTGGAAAGAGAGCAGTGGTGGCACGGTCGGAGCTTCGTCGACGACGTAAGTGCGGTCGGCGGGATTGTCGATGTCAGGTTTGAAATAATAGGTGAGGCCGTACTTCGGATAGTGCTTCTCGACCAAGTAAGCGCCGAGTCCCAGTTCCAGAAGGAAATCAATGGTGATTTCAACGAAGGATTCGCCCACGATTGGACGGTTCTTGTGCGGCCCCTCAATCACCGCAACCTTCAGGGTCGGAAAACGCATCCGCAGGTAGGCGGCCGCAAGCTGCCCGGTTGCTCCGCCACCCATTACTAAAACGTCGCTGGTCACGCCGTTTTCCTTGCTGTCAGTAAGAGTCAGGACCCACGCTCCCTCCAAATCAAAACGAAAGGCCGCTGGTTCGGCCATCTAAGGAAAAACAGCACGTGCTCAATCTCGAAGGGCTTGGTCAGCCGTTCGGCTCAACCACGTGCTAATGGTTTTACACTTTTTCCTGCGGAACTGTCCACGGAGCAAATCGACCGTATCCCTTTGTAGGCTCCTTCAGCGTTTAGCACTTCCCGAAAATTCGATGGGAGCTCTTCCGGCGATTTTGCTTTCACGAGAGTTATCCGATTAGAGACCTACGGCACTGCTGCGCAGCGGCGTTTGTGTGCGACCGCCCTATACTCAATATAGTCGTAAGTGAGGACGAGAAATGAAAAGGAACCATTGGAAGATTCTGCTTTTGGCTGCACTCGCGCTTCAATCCATCCCACCACTCAGCGCGCAACAGAATCAGCCCCCGCCAAAGAACCCCGCGATGCCCGGAATGGGCATGGGCGAGATGCAGCAGGACGCCAAGTCCGCTCCCCAGGCGGCTATGTCCGCGAACGAGCAAATGTCCGACATGCATATGGACATGGGTCCGCACATGCACATGACCGATCTGCGGAAACCGTCCTCGGAAGACGAACAGCGCGCGCAGCAAATCCTGGAAAAACTTCGCCCCGCGATCGAACAGTACAAGGACTACCACAAAGCCTTGAGCGACGGCTTCAAAATTTTCGGAGAGAGCGTTCCGCAGGAGCATTATCACTTCACAAATTATCGCTACGCGCTCGAAGCCCAGTTCACGTTCAACCCCGCGCATCCCACCTCGTTGCTCTACAAAAAAGTGGGCGATGGTTATGAACTTGAGGGCGCCATGTACACCGCGCCGCGGCGATTTGACGAGAATCAACTAAACGAGCGCGTCCCTCTTAGCATCGCGCGCTGGCACGAGCATGTGAATCTCTGCTGGCCGCCGAAAGGCGCCGCCGGAGTGAAGCAAGCAAACTGGAAGGAGTTCGGCTTGCGCGGCTCCATCGCCACTCAGGATGCATGCGAAGCCGCGAACGGCCGCTGGATTCCCGTGATCTTCAGTTGGATGGTCCACGTATATCCGTTTGAGACGGACCCCGCCAAAATCTGGGCGCACTGATCGGCTGAATGGCATCTCCGCCGCCCAAGAACCCGTACTGGCCGAAGGTGTAAGCCCACTTGTCCACAGGTGCAGGTTTTGCAGCGCGCGGCGATCTGCGAATTTGCTACAAACCTCCACTTATGAATAGCGTAGAACGTGTTAACCGACTCTGGGAGTACTTTTCCAGATCGAGATTCCCACTTTTTCCTCAACTCTATAATTGTTGAACGCGCGGCTAGGCGATCCTATCTGTGCACAGTCGGCTCGAAACATTCTCCTGATTCCGGTGTTAGACGTAGTAAGGATCGAGCGCGTTTAGATTTCCAGAGCACTCTTAAAAATAGCTTCAACGCTCAATTCAGTCTGTCAAAAGTTGTTCAAAGGGAGGAATCTGCAATGCGTAAGCTAACATTCAGTCGAATACTTCTTCTCGCTGTCGGCTTGGCATTTGGGCTCGCGTCTATGGCGTCCTCTGCTTCGGCGCAAATTGCAGTGGGAATCTCGGTGCGTGTTGCACCTCCGGAAATTCCCGTATACGTTCAACCGCCTTGCCCCACCGAGGGTTATCTTTGGACGCCCGGTTATTGGGCTTATGCAAATGACGATTATTACTGGGTGCCTGGCGTATGGGTCGCTCCGCCTAGCGCGGGCTTGTTGTGGACTCCCGGATACTGGGGCTTCGCCGGCGGCGTTTATGGATTTCATGCCGGCTACTGGGGCCCGCACGTCGGATTCTACGGCGGCGTGAATTACGGATTCGGTTATGGCGGCGTGGGATTCGTGGGCGGCGAATGGCGCGGCGGACATTTCGCGTATAACACGGCCGTGCTGCACGTAAACACCGAAGTGATTCACAACACCTATGTAAACAGAACGGTCGTCACCACTAACGTGGGAAGCCGGGCAAGTTTCAATGGCGGACCTGGTGGAATACACGCGACAGCAACGACAGAAGAGCGTGCCGCCGCGAATGAGCACCACGTTCAGGCGACATCCGAACAAATGTCGCACGAACACTCGGCCAGCATGGACAAGTCCAATTTCGCCTCGGCGAATCATGGGCGTCCCGCAAATCCTGCGATGAGCAGAGTCGGCGAGCGCGCGGAGAACCAGCAGCGGCGGATCGGCAATGGCGTTGAAAGCGGCAAAATGACGCCGGGCGAAACGGCCCATGTCGAAAAGCAGGAGCAGCACATCAACCAGCAAGTCCATAACGACCGCGAAGCCAATGGTGGCAAGCTGACTCCCGCGGAAAAGAAACAAGTGAATAAGGAACAGAACAAGACCAGCAAGGAGATTCACAAGGACAAGTCCGGCAAAAACTAGCACCTTCGTTAATTCGCACTAGACTTAGCGAACGTTAGTCAGGCCGAGGCCTGAGTCGAAGCCGGGAGGCGAACCTGCCTCCCGGTTTTTTGTGGGTCACTCGATTTCCCGCAGTATTGTCGTCAGCCATTCAGTACTCTCGGAGGAGTCCCACGCCTCTATGTTAGGATCGACGACACACTGTGAAACGAGCAATTCCGATTCTGATCGTGTTTACTGCGATTGCGCTGTCGCTCACAGCGCAGCGGCCGGCGAAGTATTTTCCACCGCAAGGCGAATGGCAGCGAAAGCTCCCCTCCGAATTGGGTTTCGACTCGACAAAGTTGAAAGAGGCGATTGTTTACGCGCAGGCAAACGGAGGATCGTGGGATTTTGAGAAGCAGCAAGTTAGAGTATTCGGCGCCCCGCTAGGTCCTTTGCCCAAGACCCACGCTGCCACCAACGGGATCGTCCTCCGACACGGATACCTCGTGGCTGAATTCGGAGACATCAAAGCGAACGACCCGGTTTACAGCGTCGCCAAGAGCTTCCTCTCCACGCTCTGCGGCGTTGCCGTCGAGCGCGGCCTCATCCGCGACGTGAACGATCCAGTGGCGCGTTACGTTCACGACGGCGGTTACGACTCCGCGCACAACGCGCAAATCACCTGGAAGAATCATCTGCAGCAGACCAGCGAATGGGAAGGCACGATGTGGGGCAAGAATTCTGATTTCGTAGGGGCTCAGGAATTCGGTGCGAGTCAGCAGAAACCGCGGGCGATTCAGCCCCCAGGTTCGTTGTTTGAATACAACGATGTCCGCATCAATCGGTTTTCTTTGTCGCTGCTCCGCCTATTCGAGACCGGGCTGCCTGATGTTCTGAACGCGAGCATCATGGACCCGATCGGCGCATCGCAGGACTGGCGCTGGCTTCCTTACGAGAATGCATACGTCGAAATCCACGGGCAGAAAATCGGCTCGGTGAGCGGAGGCACTCGCTGGGGCGGAGGTCTGTGGATCAATTCGGAGGATCTGGCGCGTTTCGGCTTACTGATCCTCAACCGCGGTCAGTGGAAAAATCAGCAACTTGTCCCGGCAAAGTGGCTGGCCGACGCGGTCATTCCAAGCGAACGCGAACCTGACTACGGCTACCTCTGGTGGCTAAACACGGATAGAAAAGCGTGGCCGAGCGCGCCGGCCACAAGTTTCGCGGCTATGGGCAACGGAGCGAATACAATCTGGATCGATCCTGACGATGACATTGTTTTCGTCTGGCGCTGGTTTCGGAATGACGCAATGGACCAAACGATCGCGAAGATTCTCAGCGCTCTTACAAACCCGACGGAATGAACCGGATGGAAAGCCATCTGTTAGTTTGCGATAATGAGCACACAACTTGTTCGGCGCGGTCTCGCAAATCGAGCCAAACGCGTCGAAACACAATACGTCCACAGACACAGGTCCTTGAATTTCGCACAACGGCGTGCTACGTTTTTTCGTGATCATTACTGAAAAATTTGGCGTAGGGCGGCAAGAGCGAAATGGCGGCGCGCTCATCTCCGGCGCTACTGCCCTCGGAATGGACTGCCCGGCAGAACCCCTCTCTCGCCCGCGTACTCGTGACACGATTTTCTACCGTTTGGCGTCACTTCTAGCTGGCTTGCCCATGGCGGTTTTTGTGAAGGATTCGGTCCCTCCGCGAGCATTTCTAACCGGTTCTGGCTCACAAACAGAAATCGACGTAACTCATTCAAAACAAAGGACGGCGAAAATTCTAACCGGGGCCAGAACACACATTAGCGATTCAGCCGCGCAGCTCCAAACAACCCACCCTAAGAGGACAAATGCCTGAGCAGAAAATGAACTCTGACGCGACGGCCAGCGCCTCCGCAAGGCAGGCGGAGAGCACCGCGTTCGTCTACATTGCGGCTGCGTTCGCCGCGCTCGGCGGGCTGCTCTTTGGCTACGACACCGGAGTAATTTCCGGGGCGCTGATTTTCATCCAAAAAAGCTTTTCTCTTTCCGTGTTTCACCAGGAACTAGTGGTCAGCGTCGTGTTGGTGGGAGCAGCAGTCGCCTCGCTTACCGGCGGACGCTTGGCCGATCTGATCGGCCGCAGAATGAATCTCGCTCTCACCTCCGTGATTTTTATTTTGGGCGCGATTATCTGTGCCGCCGCCGGATCGGAAATCGCGTTGATCGTCGGACGCACCGTCGTCGGAATCGGCATCGGCCTCGCCAGCGCCACCGTTCCGCTTTACATCTCGGAAGTCTCCCCTGCAAAAGCCCGAGGTTGGCAAGTCTCTCTATTTCAACTCGCGATCACGATCGGTATCCTCGCCGCCTATCTTGTGGATTATGCCTTCTCCAAATCCGAGCAATGGCGCTGGATGCTCGGTTTGGCTGTCGTTCCCGGCGCCATCCTGGGACTCGGAACTTTGTACTTGCCCGAGACGCCGCGCTGGCTGGTAAAAAATGGTCAAGGTGAAAAAGCGCTCGGCGTATTGAAAAAAATTCGCGGAATGCAAAGCGTCGAGCAGGAATATGCGGAGATTCAGGCAGCCGCTTCGCAAGCGGAAGAACGCGGCGGGTGGTCCGACCTCCTAAAAGCTTCGATTCGTCCCGCGCTGATCGTCGGCATCGGACTCGCTATTTTTCAGCAGGTCACTGGGATCAATACGGTGATTTACTACGCTCCTCAAATTATTCGTTCCGCGGGAATTTCTTCGGCCTCGGGCGCGATTTTGGCTACCGCGGGAATCGGCCTGGTCAACGTAATCATGACGCTTGTTTCGATGTGGCTGATCGACCGCGTCGGAAGGCGGGCCTTACTGCTTACGGGGATCGCGGGCATGGTGGTCACTCTCGGTATACTCGGTTTCATCTTCCGCGAGTCAGCCTCAGCGCACGACGCCGCGTTCGGCCAGCTCGCCGTCATCACGCTGATGGCGTACGTGGCGTTCTTCGCAATCAGCTTGGGACCGATTTTCTGGCTGCTCATTTCCGAAATCTACCCGCTGAAAGTAAGAGGCTCGGCCGAAGGAATTGCGGCTTCCTCAAACTGGGCTGCAAATTTCGTAGTCTCGCTCACTTTTCTCACCCTCGTCGAAAAATTTGGTCCCACATGGACTTTTTGGCTCTACGGCGTGCTCGCCATCGCAGCGTGGATCTTTTCCTACAGGCTTGTGCCGGAAACCAAAGGCCGCACTCTTGAAGAAATCGAAACTTTCTGGCACCGGGATAAATCCCACACATAAGCGTGATGAAGATATCTTCGGGACGCAACAGCGCGCTTTCAGCGCGACGGCGGCTTGGGTGTTTCAGCCGGAGCAGCTGGAGTGGGCGTATTGGCGGCGGGATTCGGCGCACTCGGGGCTGGCGGCGGATATTGCAGCGCCAGGTAGGCGCGGTTGAACGCGGAGTGCTGCGTTCCAGGAGCGATTACGACCGCTTGAACGGTGTAGCGCCCACCCTGCAACTTCGCGAGAGGCAAGCTGATGCGGAACGATGCCGTGAACTTCTTCGCATCCACTTCCGCGGGAGCCAGCAGCGGCGTGGCATTCACCTGCAATCCATTGCGGAAAAAGATCAAGCCTGCGCGGAGAGAATTTCCGTCGAACGCTTCTTTGTTCTCCCCTTTCTCCGGATAGTAAGCCTGGAAGAAAACGTAGAGCGTCTGGCTTTGCGTAAACAAGCGCGTCACGCTGGGGACGATCGTTTCCCCGTTGATTTCGAGCGGCGTGTTCGCAAGCTTTGCGCGCACTCCCTGCGCTTTTGTCTGGACCTCCGATGATTTCTGAACTGGCATAAGCTGGCTGGAAAGGAGAACCGAGCTGAGCGTCATCTTCCCCGGCTGCGCCGGCGCGACGGCGAGATTTTCCTCAAACGTGCCGATCTTCCCCGACTCATTCTCCCGCGCCACAAATTTCAGCTTGTAGTTTCCGGGCGCAAGCACCACGCCGCCCTGGTACAGCAGATTCTTCTGGTTGATCTGCTGGAACCGCTCGGGATCGAGGTTCACCTGAGTGGTGTCGCGAAGTTGAGCGACGGCTTGGCCGGAAGGCACCGCGCGGACTTCGACGGCGAAATCAAATTCGGCTTGCCGCTTCCCATGCTTCTCAGCCCAATCCAGAGCGCTCGCGGAAATCTTGGCGGCGATGGGGACGTAGGTCTGCTGGTCGCTCATCCGAAACATCCCTGTCTCAACCGCGACGGGGAGCTCAACGACGGGGTTATCCGAGTTGACCGCGTCGGCAAGCTGCTGGTTGCGATCCTCTTTTTCAAGGTGCTGGAAATCGCGCGGCGCATAATAGCCATCGCGGTAGCGGACGTGCGCCCCCGGCGCGTTGACCTTCACATGGATCGAGCGCCAGCGGCCATCGCGTTTCACGTCGCCACCAAGGCGATAGCCGATCAGGTAGTAGCCGGTATTGTCCTGCTGGATTTTCGGGAACGCATCGCTGAGATCCCCCAAATCAAAGAAGGCTTTTCCGCCCGTGTCAGTGGAAAGAGTGGCAAGCGTGTCGCGCGAATCTTCGCGCTGGTCGGTTTGGTGAAACACGGACGCGCCGGTGAACATGGAGGTACCAGTGGCGGCATTTGTGGTGGTATCGCCTCCGGGCGGCGCGGCAAACAATCCGCGCGAATCGATGGAATAGATCGAAACGTCGGCGCGATTAGCAGCATCGGTTGCCGCGCGAAGCTGCGTGCGGTTTTCTTCGCCGGTCTGCGTAATCCCACCGGTGAATTCGACTAGAGCTTTTCTTCCCGGGATTCCGCCGAGAACGTTAGCCAAACCTTCGACTGCGGCGAGCTTCTGGTCGGTATTGAAGACGTTGAACTCGGTCTCGTCAGGAGTGAAAGCCGCTCCGGTATATTCCTGGACGTCATATTCGCCATTTTGCGCTGCGGCGTAGAGCGGATCAGCGAGATCGTTGGAGCTGTTGGCGGTCAACTGCGCGATGGCCTTGTCAATGATCGCGCGATCGTTGGTAAAATTCGCGAGGACGTTGAGTCTGGTGGAAAAAGCGACGACAGCTACGACGTCCGCTTTAGTCATCTGCTGCTTGACGAATTTCTGCGCGGCGTCATGCGCGCGGATCAAGTCGTCGGTCTGCATGGAGGTTATGTCGAAGAAAAGAACGATCAGGCGGCGATCGCGCAGTTGATCGCTGATGGCTCCCTCAGAGGGCGCGTTCGGCCCTTCGTTATCTACGGGCACCACGATAGGCTTGGAGTCGTCCGCGGCCGCCGCTTCAATGCTTTCGATGTCCGCGTAAGAGAAAGTTGAAATGGCCTGCGGCTTGCCGTTGTCGGTGACAACAAATTGATCCGCACGCAATCCCTTGATGGGCTTGCCGGACTTGTCCGTTACTTCAACATCGATGCGAACCAGATCCGACGATGTGCGGAGCACGGAAGCCGGGTTCTGCCTGGAAGACTGCTGCGAAGGGGGCGGCGAAGCCGGCATGGGGATGGCGATAGGCGCAGCCTGATTCGTGGGAGGCTGAGCGGGTGGATTGGCAGATTGTTGTGGGGCCTGTGCGAGCGCCAACCCTGCGACGAGGATCGTCACGAGAAAGGGAGACACGATTGTGCGAGCGAAGTTTCTCATCAGAAGTTATACCGGATCATAACATCCATGGTGCGCATGGAGCCGGCGCTGGTCACGCGACCGAATGACGATGAGCCCAGCGTCGCGGCGAGTCCCGAAAAACTTGGCGTGTTGGAAAGGTTTTGGACTTCCCCGCGGACGTCGAAGTGGTGCCGCTCCTGCGGGCCGAACCGGAAAGATTTCGCAAGCGAAGCGTTCCAACTGAATTTGCACGGTCCTTCAATCGCACCGCGGTGCTCGTCCCCGTACGTAGTAGGAGCAGGCGTGGCGAACGCGGCCGTGTTGAAAAAATTGAGCGGCGACCCGCCGCAAACGCCAACATTCGGGTCACCTGCCTGTTGCGCGCGCAGAGAAAAACTGGCTCCGGTTCCATTGTCCGAGGCAGTGCCACCGAGGTAAGCCGTAACAGGCGTTCCGGTTTGCCAGGTTACGATGTTCTGCAGCCGCCAGTTGCCGAAAGCATGCTGCGTCCAGCCACGGTTTGCATAGCGGTGGTGCTCGCCAAACGGCAATTCGTAAAGAGAGAGGAGGCGGATCTGGTGCCGAACGTCAAACGATGAGAGTCCGCGCTCGGCGGCAAAATTGCCGTCTTGCTGAACTACGACTGGAGTGGTGCCGCCAATCGTGCTGGCGTTGTCGAGGGATTTTGCAAAAGTGTAGAAGGCCTGCACGGAAACGCCTTTGGTGAAGCGGTGAACCAAGCGTACTTGAAGGGCGTTGTAAATTGAATTCGCGCCGGATTGATCGAAGTAGAAGCTATTGGCGTTAGGTATCTGTAGAGCGTTCTGCGTGTTCAAGGGGCTGGTACCCAAAGGAGCGCGATTCGGCGCGCGCAGCAGATCCAAATTCGTTCCCTTGGTACCGGTGTAGGTCAAATCCAAGATCCAGTTCTGACTAAGTGATGTTTCGGTGCCCAAGGTCCAAATCTGCGCGTTTCCATTTTTGTAAAACGGATTCACGCCTCCCTTGTTGGAAATGGTGCTGCTGCCCGGAAAACCATTCTGAAGCGTTAGGACCTGCGTGCCCGAGGTGATGAGGTTTTCCGATGTAGCAAAGGGCGGTTCGTATGCAAGATATTGCTGCGCCAAAGTGTTGTAAATCGCTTCGTTGTAAAAAATCGAATAGCCGCCGCGAACGACGGTCTTGGGCTTGATCATTTTCGGCACCCAGGCGAAACCAATGCGCGGCGCCCAGTTTCCATAGTCGCCGTGGACCAGAGCTTGCGGATAGCGGCCGTTAAACGTTCCCAATCCGCCGGGTGTGACCACATCTACTTGGGTGGCGGTGGAATTCAAGTCGAGATTAGCGATCTGATTGTTCTCTTCTACCGGCGGGGTCGCAGCTTCGTAGCGAAGGCCGAAAAGAAGAGTGAGTTGCTTGTTCACTCTGAAGTCATCCTGCGCGTAGGTAATAAAATCCCAACTGCGCAAATATATGTTAGGGCCAAACTGCACGGTGGTGCTGTAGGGCAGGCCCAAGAGAAAATCGGCAATTTCATAGAAAGGCTCGGTCTGAGGAGTAGGCGGGACAGGCTGGCCCGCGGAATTCAACTGTGACGTCATTACACCGGTAAAATTAAATTGTCCTCGCGGCTGAGGATTGGATTCGGCGTTGAGTTGGATGCGGCGGACCTCTCCGCCGAAAGTCATCGTGTGTTTCCCGTGAACCCACTTCAGGCTGTCTCCCAAGCGAAACGTCTGGTTGCGGACAAGCGAGGGCAACGGATCGTTCAACCCCGATAGACTGGTGAAATTAATCGCCGGAATACCGAACGTGAGCGGATTGGTGGAAACTCCCGTGATTCCGAGGTCCCCCGCCACATTGTTCTTGAAAGAATTATCGCTGAGGATCTGCGTGCGGCTCCGGCTCCAGTTCAGTTGCGTGTTTTCCACGAGGTGCGGGCTCCAGTTGTGCGAAAGCCCGAGCGTCACGGACTGGTTCAAACTCGATTGAGTGCCGGCCGTATCCGGGAAATTGCCAAAAGTATTCTGCCGCTGGGAGTTCAGATTGTAGGCGCCATTCAGGCTGAACTTGGAATTGATGGTATGAATCACGTGGAGGTTCAAAATGTCGTTGTTTATCGGAACAGTTGTTTGCAGTAAGAAGTTTTGTACCGTGCCGGGCAAATTCGCCTGCGGATAAAAGGCGAGGAGTCCCGCTGCGGCGGTGTTGATGGTTGGAATTTGGCATCCATTGCCTAGGGGCGTGCGTGGTCCGCTAAAATTCGAAAATGGATTGAAGATCGTGACTCCCAGGCCGCAGAAATCTCCTGTGCGTTCGGCCGCCGTTGGCACAGTGGAATAGATATCTAGCGCGCTCGATTGGATTTCATGCTGGTAGTTGATGAAGAAATATGTGCGGTCGCTACCGTTATAAATATGAGGAATTTTCAATGGCCCGCCGAGGTTGCCGCCGAAACGTTCGTCGTAAAAACTGGGCTTGGGAACCTGGTTTCCGGTAATCGAATAGGGTTTGGCATCCAGCGCGGAATTCGAGTAGCGGTCGTAAAAACTAAATCGAACGCGGTTCACCGTTTGACGGCCCAATCTTCCGCGGCCTCCGAACATTCCCCCTGCCCCGCCCGCGCCTCCAGGTCCACCACCTGGCCCGCCGGGACCTCCGGGACCACCAGCGCCGCCTTGACCGAAAAGTTGTCCGCCGCCACCGCGGCCGCCAGGGCCGCCCCGTCCACCTTGGTCGCCAGGAGTGCCGGGGACTACTCCGCCAAGGCCGGTGCTTGCCGGGCCGCCAGTCGTGAGGCTCTGGCCCACCGTGCCTTGCAACAAGAAGGAATCGGACGTTGCATTGGAATTGTTGCCGGCCGACAGCGCAACTTCGGCTTGCGGCCCCTCGCCCGCTTGGCCGTTACCTCCCGCTGCTTGCGGATTTGTTCCTTCTCCAGTGAGTTCGGTCTGCTCGAAACCGCCGCCAGCCAATCCTGCACTAATAGCGTTGGAGACTCCCGCGGGTACCTGACCTCTTCCTCCAGATCCTCTCTCAGTTCCAGAGCCGGCTGAGCTCGAACCTGAAGCGTTTGCGGAATTCGGTGGGGCGTTCTGTCCACGCCCTTGTCTGGTTCCCGGCGAGTTTGGCCTATTCGATGACGAAGTTCCTGGCGTTGCCGAAAGTTCCGCAAGCGTTGCGACGCGAAGAATTATCGGAATTGGGCCTGGCGGAACAATGGGAACTTCAACAACCAGGGACGTTTGCACGAATCCGAGCTGGTTCGCTTCGATTCGATAGTGGCCGTCGGCAATCTGTGGAAATTCAAACTTGCCGGACTGGTCAGTCCAACTCATCCAAACTTTGTTCGTGACAGTGTCAATCAAGCGCACGGTAGAACCCGGAACGGGGGTGCCTTCGGAAGTCCGGACAATTCCAGCGACGGCTGATGGCGGAGTTTCAGACTGCTGAGCCGAACTCGCACACGCCACGCTCAGACAGAATACGAGGAGCGCCAAGAGTTGTGTCCGAGGCAAACTACGACTCGAATTTCCTCGGGCCGCCAATTTCATGCGATTTGCCTGAGACGCGTGGGCGTTTCATTCACTAAAAGAGTTTCCTGTGGCACATTCGATCGAAGCCGGCTATTTGTGCGAAGCCTCATGGAATCCGCTTCCGCCATGAGTATGAATGATTCACTTTTCAGGACGCAACAGTTCCCAAAATCTGCCGAGACCTATCCCGCCTCGTTTCTTAGGATTCCAGCGCCAGAAGGTTCCAAAAAGATGGAACTTCGCAGCCCTGAAAACGGAATCTTTCATAGAGTTACGGGCAGGTCGAATTGTGGCCGGCCACATATCGCTGAACCCAGGACACGCCGCCCGCATCCATAACTTTATGTCCAATGCCATACGAGCGCATCAGAAAGCGTCAGGATTTCTCAACGGACACTCCGCGTCCCAATTGCGCTGTCTCACAAAAGTTTCAATTCTAGTCGCCGTAGTGATTTTGTCGTTGTATGGCGCGCCGCTGCAGAGCCAGCAACCGCAAACGCCGGGCATCTCAGTGGACGTCAAGATGGTCAGTATGATCGCGACGGTTCGCGACAAGCACGGACATCTCGTCAACAACTTGAACAAGGATGATTTCGTTGTAGAACAGGACGGCCACCCGCAGACGATTACTTATTTTGCGCAAGAATCCAATCTTCCCCTGACGCTCGGCCTGCTGGTGGATACGAGCATGAGCCAGAGGCGTGTTCTGGACCAGGAGCGCAGCGCGAGCCATGCTTTTCTGGATCACGTGCTCCGCGAGGACAAGGACAAGGCTTTTGTGATTCATTTCGATTACGAAGTCGAACTCTTGCAGGACCTGACTTCTTCCCGACAGAAGCTGGAAGCGTCCCTCGACGCGCTGGGTGAGCCGGAGTTTGCGCAGACGGGCGGAGGTGGTTCGAGCGGCGGCGGTTCGAGTAGCGGCGGGCGCGGTGGGTACGGCAGAGGCGGCGGTGGCACGCTGCTGTACGATGCGGTGTATCTTGCATCGAATGAATTGATGAAGAAGCAGCAAGGACGCAAAGCACTGATTATCCTTTCCGACGGAGTGGACCGCGGCAGCAAAGAGAGCTTGCAAAATTCCATCGAAACGGCACAGCGCGCGGATACTCTTGTTTACTCCATTCTGTTTGCCGACAAAGAGGGCTACGGAAATGGCGGAAGTTACGGTGGAGGGCACGGAGGTGGGGGCGGAATGGGAGGAGGTGGACATCGGCGGTATCCGCAGGAATCGCGTCCCGACGGGAAAAAAATCCTCGAGCAGATGTCCAGAGAAACGGGCGGGCGTTTTTTTGAAGTTTCCAAAAAATTGCCCATCGAGCAAATTTACTCCGACCTGGATGAAGAACTCCGCAATCAGTATGGCCTGGGCTACGTTCCGGATAAAGCGGACATCGCGCCGGGCTACCACAAGATTCACGTCACCGTGAAACCGAAAGATCTCATCGTGCAAACGAGAGAGGGTTTCTACGCCGACCGCTAACTCCGCGAAACTGACGGGTTATATGTGATGGCGCAATACGAGCGTCAATCTTGGCTGGTCAGCGCGATGTCCAGTGCGGATGGCTGGTGAACAGGCCGTTCACGAAACCAATTTCGTAAACAAGAAAAATACCGAAAGCCACGCTGATCAGCCCGGAAGCGATTCGCAGTCCCCGATTAATCCGCGAGAATCGTTTGTTCGCATAGGCGAACGGCAGCACCGTCGCTCCGGCGATGAGCATCATTCCTGCGATCGTTCCAATCCCGAAAACAAGTAGATAGACAACTGCCCACTTGCTTGTCCTTTGAGGCTGCACCTGAACGTTCGCTAGCGGCAAATTTTGTAGCCCATCTCGCACCAAAGGCCGGTCCGTGCGCTACAATTCTTCAGTATGGACTTGAACGAGATGAGAGCAGCACACCGTCAAGAATGAGTGTGGGGCGGTCAGAGATTGCGGCGAGAGATTGAAGGCATTTCAGAATTGAACGGAGAATCGACCGTTGGCGCGGCAAAAAGACAACCTCTGGTACAAAGATGCGGTAATTTATCAGCTCCACGTCCGCACGTTCTGCGACAGCAATGCCGACGGCATCGGCGACTTCGCGGGGCTCACCCAACGACTCGACTATTTGCAAGATCTTGGAATTACCGCTATCTGGCTTCTCCCTTTTTATCCCTCGCCATTGCGAGACGACGGTTACGACATCGCAGATTACGTCTCGGTTCATCCGAGCTATGGTTCACTCGATGATTTCAAGACGTTCCTCACGGCGGCTCATAATCGCGGGATACGCATCATTATTGAAATGGTCCTGAATCATACTTCGGACCAGCATCCCTGGTTTAAGGAAGCCCGAAGCTCTCAAGAAAATCCCAAGCGAGATTGGTACGTTTGGAGCCAGACCGACACTCGCTATGAGGGCGTGCCGATTATTTTTGTCGACACCGAGACGTCCAATTGGGCCTGGGATCCCATTTCGAAGTCGTACTACTGGCACCGGTTTTTCAGCCACCAACCCGATCTGAATTTCGACAATCCAGCGGTTCTCGAGGCGTTATGGGAAGTAATGAAGTTCTGGCTGAATCTAGGCGTAGATGGCTTCCGGTTCGACGCGGTCCCATATCTGGTGGAGCGCGAGGGGACCACGTGTGAAAATTTGCCCGAGACTCATGCGATCATTCGCGAACTTCGCAAACGTCTCGATCTGGCATACCCCGGAGCGATGCTCCTAGCTGAGGCCAACAACTGGCCTGCCGACGTTCGCGCTTATTTCGGAGACGGCGACGAGTTCCATGCGGCATTTCATTTCCCTCTGATGCCGCGAATCTTCATGTCCGTAAAGCTGGAGGATCGCAAGCCAATCATCAACATACTTGAACAGACGCCCGATATACCCGGGAACTGCCAGTGGTGTATTTTCCTTCGGAACCACGATGAGCTGACACTAGAAATGGTGACCGATATCGAACGCGACTACATGTATGACGAGTACGCAACGGATTCGACGATGCGGATCAATCGAGGCATTCGCAGGCGCCTAGCTCCCCTGATGGACAACGACAGAAGGCGGATCGAATTGCTGAACGGACTACTGATGTCCATGCCGGGGACGCCCATCGTGTATTACGGAGACGAGATCGGCATGGGGGACAACATCTACCTTGGTGATCGCAACGGAGTCCGCACACCCATGCAGTGGAATGGCGAAAAGAACGCAGGGTTTTCCACCGCGGATCCGGAACGTTTATATGCGCCGGTAATTTCGAATGCAGTATACGGCTCTCAAGCGATCAATGTTGATTCGCAAAAAAGAACCGAGCACTCACTTCTCCGTTGGATGAAGACACTAATTCAGTTGCGCAATTCATTTCAAGTATTCGGACGCGGATCAATTCAATTTTTGAAACCTTCGAACCATCGTGTCCTGGCCTACGTGCGTCAATTCGGCGACGAAACCGTGCTTGTTGTGAACAACCTTTCAAGCACCGCGCAAGCTGTAGAACTGGATGTGCAGCGTTTTAAGGGCGCTATACCAATTGAGATGTTTGGGAGAAATCTATTTCCCCGGTTTGGCGATCTGCCTTACCTGCTCACGCTGGGGCCCTATCAGTTTTATTGGTTTCGGCTTCGCCGAATTTGATCTACGACGGGTTGGCGGCATCACCCCGTTAAATCTTTCCGCACATCGCGGTTTGAAAGGGAGATTTCGAGAGCCTTGGCCGAAGATACCCTCCTTGCGGACGATTTGCTTCGCCAACTGATGGGCGTGGGCGAAGTGGATCTTCTTGTAGGGATCTCTTCTCACGGGAATCCGGACACAACCGCCCACGCCCTGGGAGCGATTGCGCGAAGCTTCCAGCAGCAGTTCCCCAGGCAACGAACGGTGATCGTCGATGTGCGCGGCGGAGACAAAAGCGAAGGTGACGCGGAAGCGGCGGGGCTTGGCAACGTGGCAGAAAAAACCGTTCGTTTGGCTGAGGCAGCGTCTCTGCGGACGGCCCACCGAGTGACGGCGGATTTTACGGTGCAACCTTCCGCGGGAATGGCTCTGCGCACAATTCTGGCTGCCGCAGACTTGTTACAGGCTCGAGCCTGTGCCGTGGTTTCACCGGCAACAACCAATCTCGCGCCCGATTGGATCGCAAATTTGCTTAGGCCGGTATACCAAGAAAAATTCGATTTTGTAGCTCCGCTTTACATCCGTCACAAGTTTCAAGGATTGCTGGCTCGAAATCTCCTCTACCCGATGAGCCGTGCGGTCTTCGGCTGCGGGATCCGCGAGCTCTACTCGGATGAATGGGGATTTTCCGGCCGCTTGGCATCAGTTTGTCTCAATCAGGATGTGTGGCACGAAGATCACGTAGGGACAAGACCGGAAGCGTGGATGGCGATCTCCGCGATTTCTTCTGATTTCCGGTGCTGCCAGACGTTTCTCGGACAGAAATTACAGCCAGCGACAGCATCCGCGACGGATATCGTTGAAATCTTTCGCCAGACCGTAGGAAACCTGTTCTGGTGCATGGAGTCCCAGCAATCAGCGTGGCTAGATGGCGAGAGATCCAAAGCGGTGCAGACGTTTGGACAGGACCACGAACTTACTTCGGAGCCAACCGATTTAGACCGGCACAGAATTTTCGAAATGTTCCGAAGTGGGGTAACGGAATTGGAGCCGATTTTAAGCACGATCTTGGATCCCGAGACCCACGCCGAAATTAAGAGCATGGTTTCTCTTGGCCTGGACAACTTCAGCTTCAGAACCGGCCTTTGGGTTCGAACAGTCTATGACTTTGCCGCCTCCTACCATCATGCCGTCATTAATCGCGATCACTTAGTCCAGGCCCTGGCGCCCCTTTATCGGGGCGTGACCTTATCCTTTCTCATTGAACATTCTGACTCATCGTCCGCCGAGATGGAGACGGTCAGTGAAGGGCTGTGCCTCGAGTTCGAACGCCAAATGCCATACCTGAGAGAGAAATGGAAAGCAAAAGTTGAGGTGAAATCATGAAAGAAACCATACTGCGGGGGTTGGAACAGGCCTACAGAAATTTAGTTCAGATGGTCGCTGACTTTCTTCCACGTTTATTGGTGATGCTGATTATCATCGCTCTTGGGTTTGTCGTGGCGTTCGTTTTCAAGTACCTCTTGCGAGCTGTTCTGGGCCTTACAAAACTCGATCAGGTCTCCGAAGAAGCGGGAGCCTCCCGCATTCTTCGAATCGCACATCTGCCTTCGATGACGGTTCTGCTCAGCCGCTCGATCTTCTGGGTGACTTGGTTCGCCTTCATTTTGATCGGGTTCAGCGTTCTCGGCGTTGCCGGCCTGCAGGGGCAAATTTCGAGGTTGTTTCAGTTTCTGCCCGAAGTGTTCATCGCGATCCTGATATTGTTCCTGGGCGTGATGGTGGCGAACTTTTTATCCCGCACCGCGTTACTGGCGGCCGTAAACGCGGGTCATCCCGCACCAAAACTTCTCAGCTGGTCCATACGGTTCGTCATCTGGATTCTGGCTATCTCGATGACTTTGGAGGAACTGGGTGTCGCGAAACAGACAGTAATCTCGGCCTTTTCGATCATTTTCGGCGCGTTGATGCTCGGGCTGGCTATCGCCTTCGGCTTGGGAGGTCAAGATCTGGCTCGGAGAGCGCTAGAGAGATATTTGGGAAACGCCAAGAAGGAAAAGGATAAAGAACCGCAGCCGTTGTGATCTAAAACGAATTACACCATCCATCTCCGACTGCTGAGGAAGATGCGAATCGGGAACGAATGGTGACAACTGAAGTAACTCGAACTGCGGCGCACATTCTTCCAGCCAATGTCGTCGAACAGAATTTCTCAGGCTCCTGCACGCTGTCATGTAGACTTTAGTTTTGTGAGGTTACGAGAGCTCCGTACGTTCAAGCTGAGGAGTCGATGCGCACTACTCTGAAACTCGTCGTACCGTTGATTGTGAGCGTGGCCGCCGGGTGTCTGCTCTTTGCCGCGTATCAGGTACATACGGAAAAGCGTATCCTTCGCAACGATCTCACGCACCGTGCGGAGATTGCCGGCGCCGCTCTGCAAGAAGCCGTGGAGCCTCTCTTTGGTCAAAAGTCCGAGGGCGTCATTCAACGGCTTATCGAACGGTTCAGTCAGCGCGAACATTTGAAGGGAGTCGCCGTATACGACGTGTCAGGTAGCGCTCTTGCTGTCACTCCGAATTTCCCGCCTCAACTCCAATCCCAACCTGCCGCCGCAATTCGCGCCGCCAGCTACAACGCGGGCTACGGCGAATTTGCCCGGATCGATCAAGAGCCTCTACACATCTATGCCTTGCCGCTCCATGTCAACGGACATATTGTCGGAACACTCGCTCTCCTGCACGACACCAGTTACATCGATATACAAATCTCGCACACCCTCCGCGATTCTCTCCTCAATGCCATCATCCAAACTCTGATTATTACGGCGCTCGCGCTGGTGTTGGTTCGCTGGAATTTCACAGAACCTCTGACGCAAACCACTAAATGGCTTCGAATGCTCCGTACCGGGCAGTCGCACGCTCCGCCTGCTCCTGCCCAAGGCGAAATCTTTGACCAGATCAACCAGGAGGTCACGCATCTCGCTCGCGATCTAAGTGCTGCCCGCGCTTCCGCGGAAGAGGAGGCGCGTCTCCGCGATTCGAACGCATCTCTATGGACCGCTGAACGTCTCCGCGTCAGCGTGCGCAATAAGCTCAAGAACAAGCCGGTGTTCGTGGTGTCGAATCGCGAGCCTTACATGCATGTTTTTAACGACAAGGATAAATCGGTAGAAGTCCTCGTCCCCGCCAGCGGTCTTGTCACCGCGCTTGAGCCTGTCCTTCTTGCTTGCAATGGCACGTGGATCGCTCATGGCTCCGGCAGCGCCGACCGCGAAGTGGTTGATGCGCACGATCATCTCCGCGTTCCGCCCGATCATCCGACATATACCCTGCGGCGAGTCTGGCTGAGCGCCGAAGAAGAAAAATGTTACTACGCCGGCTTTTCCAACGAGGGTCTCTGGCCGCTCTGTCACATCGCGCACACGCGGCCGGTATTTCGGCCCGGAGACTGGTTTCATTATCAGCGGGTGAACCGCCGCTTCGCCGACGCCGTTCTGGCAGAAATGGAAGGCACTGAATCGCCCATTCTTCTGGTGCAGGACTATCACTTTGCTTTGCTCCCGCGAATGGTAAAAGAAGCACGGCCTGACGCGCGCGTCGCCATCTTCTGGCACATTCCCTGGCCCAACGCCGAAGCTTTCGGAATCTGTCCTTGGCAGCGCGAACTCGTTGACGGCCTTCTAGGAGCAGACCTCATCGGATTCCACATTCAATCGCACTGCAACAATTTTCTGGAAACAGTTGAACGCGCGGTCGAGGCGCTCGTTGAATGGGACCGCTTCGCCGTCAACCGCCAAGGTCACGTCACGCGCGTGCGGCCTTATCCCATCAGTGTGGCCTTCCCCGAAATCGCCCCGCACGCGGAACCGCTACGCAGTTCCGGCGCGGAGCGCGCCGCGTTGTGCGATGAGTTAGGGATAGAAGCCACCCTGCTGGGAGTCGGAGTCGATCGCGTCGACTACACCAAGGGCATTCTCGAGCGCTTCCGAGGGATCGAGAACTTTCTGGAGTTAAACCCGTCCTATCAGCGCCGCTTTTCCTTCGTGCAGATTGGCGCTCCGAGCCGCACTCACATCGAGCGCTACAAGAACTTTCTGGACGAGGTCACTGCTGAAGCTGAACGTATCAATTCGCGGTTCCAGGCCGGCCGCTGGAAACCAATCGTGCTTCTGAAAAGGCATCACTCGCATCAGGAGATTGAGCGGTTCTATCGCGCTGCCTCAGTATGTCTCGTTACGTCGCTTCACGACGGCATGAATCTTGTCGCCAAAGAGTTTGTGGCTTCGCGCGAAGACGATCGCGGTGTTCTGATACTCAGCACATTTGCCGGGGCCGCGCTCGAGCTTCACGATGCTCTGCTTGTGAACCCTTATGACGTCCAACAACTTGCCGGAGCCGTCCACCGCGCGCTGGATATGTCCGAAGAAGAACAGTCCGCCCGCATGCACCGGTTGCGCGCCGGCGTCCGCGAAAACAACATCTATCGCTGGGCCGCCAATCTTCTTTCCGATCTGACGGAGATTCGAATCGATACTCCGGAGCGGGTCGAAGCTATATGAAAGGATTGGAGCGCATCGCTCCTCCTCTTGCCGCGGATTGGGATCGCATCGCCGCCCGAATCCAGCCCGGACGGCGTGTGACAGTGTTTCTCGATTTCGACGGCACGCTTGTCAACATCGCGCCGCGTCCCGACCTGGTGCGCTTGGCGCCTTCGACTCGGAGCTTGTTGCGGCGG
>Ga0209330_1000061_pt1 | contig 52231 bp, 50 predicted proteins | sample JacPinW_OM2H0_O3_FD_187969 | JGI IMG/M metagenome (GOLD analysis project Ga0209330, IMG submission 187969) | Forest soil microbial communities from Algoma, Ontario, Canada - Jack Pine, Ontario site 1_JW_OM2H0_O3 (SPAdes) (version 2) | ecosystem: Environmental > Terrestrial > Soil > Boreal... | reverse complement strand
CCGGTTTTGCCAGGATAACTGCTTAGCAGGCAGCCCTGTTCGGCCACTCCAGCACCTCTCCGTGGCGATTCGAGTGGTTATGCGGCAGACGGCCTGCGGCGGTAGTATAGCATCAAGATTTCTGTGGAGCAGCCGTGACACGCGGTTTGGAGCAATTATTTCTGAGAAGGTATTGCGCGAAAACGAAGGAACGTTAGAACTCCCATCGGGTGTGAGCCGTAAATCGGATCCAGCGATGCGGGCGCAGTGTATAGCGTGTACTGACCACCGAGAGCAGTCGAGACGTGGGGAATAAAATTCCATTCATGATCGTATCCGAATGTATAGGCCTGTATGCGCGCCAAGAAGTGTTCCTGAAATCCGGGCGGGAGAGGATTTTCGCCCAGCAGCAACTCATTCGTGCGATCCACATTTTCGATCCGCGTCCAAGCGTAATTGTGATTCGCAAACCGTGCCGTGCTTTCCGCCAGATAGCTATTAAACACTTCTCCGTCGGGTGAATCCTGGTTGCGGCCCCATACAAGCGTAGTCGCCCAGTTACCCCAGGCCTCATCTCGCAGAGGCCTGTTGTACGTGACGGATGCAGTCATACGCAGCGTGTTTTCATTCGGGAACAACTGTTCCGGACTCGCGAGATGAGTGATGGAGTACTGGCCGCTCCAGTCTTTGGCGGGATTCAGCGTGAGTCGCACAGACCAGGAATCGATCGCGCCAGCTTGGATTTCCCAGCGATGCTCGTTCGGTTCGCGCCCGTGAAAACCGGACGCTTCGATGCGCGCGATTTTGTAGGTTAGGCCCAATGTCACCACGTCGTCCGCAATGTGCGTGGAGTCCTGCAAATGGTGACCGAGCGGGGCCAGCGTGTCTTCGCTGGCGGAAACGCGGTGAGGAAAGGCTTCCGGGCCGATAGCTGGATCGCCTACCGGCGCAGCATAAAAGGATAGCAGCGTATCCTTCGCTATCTTCCAATCGTAAAGCAGCGCAAGCTCCATAAAAAAATTGTGCGGATGCTGGCCGTCCACGATGGGTTTGCCAAATGCTGTTTCGCCGAGTTGGAAAAGCTCAGGATACTGCCGGCCGGTGATCGTCGCGGGATCCAGACTGAACATCCCGCGAACGGTAAGAGTTCCGTCACCGAGATCACGCTGAGCCATGGGCATAAACCAGCTCGTTCCGAAAACCTTATCGCCGCCTCGTGGGCCGGTCTGCTGTTGCGAATTGAGAAATCCGACGCCATGAAACATGAATGTCCATGCGCCCTTCTTCGTCATGAGCATGTCATGCGGAGTTGAATTGGGTTCGGCCGTGGTCCCGGCGGTTGAATGCGCGATGATCTCTTCGATAAAGGTTGCCGGAGCATTCATGTTCATACTCGGCATCGACATAGTCATGCGTCCGCCGTTTTGACTCGCGCCCTGCGTGCTGCTTTGTTCCGTGGAGACAGAAGTACTTGCGAAATCCGAGCATGGACAGAGTTCTGGAGAATCACAGGGCGCGGCACCAAGTTCGCCGGCAAACGTCGAAGCCGCGAACAGCGCGAGGGGCAAAAGAACCGAGAATCTGCGACGAACGATAAATCCCTCCATCAATCACTGCTACTCTAACTCCGCCTCACAACGAAATCCAGGAGGGGGAACTCCTACATTTCCGGCACCATAGGAGCATCTTGCACGCTCGCCGCGCGATTCTCGATCGTGCCTCGAAGTACGCCCGTCTCGTCCGTGTAGTAATTCACATATCCAAAATTTCCTGCACGCGCGGTAAGGGTGTAACTTTTCAAGTGGCCGCTCGCATCGGGCTTGCCTGCCGTGTATTGGATCGTATAATGCGCGGCTTGCGCTCTTTCCGCTTCGAACCGCACGCGATCTCCCAGACCGTCCAGAGATGATGGAAAACCATCCTCGCTGTTCTGATAACCGGCCAGCGCCTGCTGAATAGCCACGAGCGTTTGGCGCGCGCGCCCTTCCGCCTCTAGCTTCGTTCCTGAAATTCTCCAGGGCAGAGCAAACCATGCTGTGCCCCCAAGGATCGCAAGAAATACGCAGAGAAGAATGACAACGCGGGCAGGCTTCATTTTCTTGTTTTGTACGCCGACATTGGCGAATTCACTGCCGTCGGGCGCGTTGGTCACGTCGGCGCCGCAATACGGGCAGACCGCACTGGCCTGGTTTATCGCTTGTTCGCATTCCGGGCAGCTGAACATCTCACGAAGATATTAGCAGGTCGCATGCAAGTTTTGGCGCCGAGCGCGTTCATTAAAAGGAAGTACAGCGCTTGACTGCTTGGTTGACGTCACGAACCCGCTCCCGGTTGTCAGAGCGCGCAAATTCGGCTTTCGGGTATCATCTTCTAAGTTTCACAGCGAGGAGACAGCATATGTCCAGAATAGGACGCAGAATTATCCGTGTCGTCATTTTCGCAGCTCTTCCTGTGCTGTTCCTGGCGGCGGGAAGTTTCACTAGAGTGTTTGCGGCGCCTCAAAATCCCAGCGATGTATCTGTGCCAGCTGGCCGGGCACTGCCCTCTGAGACCGCAACTACCACGCAAAAAGATCAAATGGATCTGAACGTCACCGTGTACAACTCAAACATCGCGTTGATCCGCGACGTCCGGCAAATACATCTGGCCTCCGGCACTTTCCCTCTGCGTTTCGAGGACGTCGCCGCGTCGATCATGCCTGCTACGGTCCATTTCCGCTCTCTCTCGGAACCCACAAAACTCAGTGTTGTCGAACAGAACTATGAATATGACCTGCTGGATGCGCAGAAACTATTGCAGAAGTACGTGGGCCGCGAGATTACGCTCGTGCGCGCCGAAGAGGAAGCAAACTCAACCAAATGGGTCGAGACCAAAGCGCTTCTGCTGGCAGACAATAACAACGAGCCTGTATGGAAGATCGGAAACGAAATCGTCACGGGGATGCCCACTAGTTGGTACCGGTTTTCCGAGCTACCAGGAAACCTGTATAGCCGGCCGACGCTGGTTTGGACACTTAATAACGCCGGCGCTGGATCTCAAAAAGTCGAGGCGTCCTATCTCACCAATAACATGAATTGGAACGCGGACTACGTGCTCACCGTGGCACGCGATGAAAAAACCGGCGACCTCGACGGTTGGGTGACGCTTACAAATAATAGTGGCGCTTCGTTCGAGAATGCCAAACTTCAACTCGTGGCCGGCGAGGTTCATCAGGTGCCACAAGCTGTCAGGGCGAGAGCAGAGATGTCAAGCCAGATTGCCGTCGCGAAGCCGGCGCCGCCTCAATTCCAGCAAGAAGGCATGTCTGAATATCACCTGTACACACTCGGCCGGCGCACCACAATTCAGAATAACGAGTCCAAACAGATCAGCCTTCTCTCCGGAACGAACGTGCCGGTGGAAAAATATCTCGCGGTCGAAGGACAATCTTATTACTACCGCAACCAGGAAAAGATCGGCAGCCCGACCCCTGAGCCGGTAAAGCTTTACTATCGTTTTAAGAATGAAGAGAGAGGCGGCTTGGGCATACCGCTTCCCGCCGGCACGGTGCGCGTTTATCAGGCGGATTCAAAAGGCGGAATCCAATTCGTCGGCGAAGACCAAATTGATCACACCCCCAAAGACGAAACTCTGAAGATTTATGTAGGCAACGCCTTCGACATTGTTTGTGAACGCAAGCAGCTTGATTATAAAAAGCTGGCAAACAACTTGTACGAAATGGAATATCAGATCACATTGCGCAATCACAAGGACGTGCCTGTCACGGTCGAGGCTCTTGAACCCATCGGCGGCGATTGGGAAGTGGTAAATTCGAATCTCAAATGGACCAAGCTGGATGCGACGACCATCAGCTTCGAGATTCCTGTCGAGAAGAATGGTACGGCAACATTGAACTATCGTGTCCGCGTGAAGTGGTAGGGCTACCGAAGTCAGCGGTACGCTATTTCTTCGCGGAAAGTGCTACCTCGCGAGCAAAAACTGGATTGGAAGGGAATTGTACGGCAAGCTGCGAAAGAAGATCGTGCGCTCGTTCCATCTGATGTTCACGCTCGTAGGCTAGTGCCAGCATAACCTTGGCGAAAGGTTGAAGGTAGTGTCCGTGTTCGGCAGCAGAGGCCATGAGCTGCATGCCTTTGAGCCGATCGCCGTGAATGCCGCCGAACCAAACCAACGCGCGTTTGAAGCCAGGCAAACAGCCAATGACGTAGTTGCTCATACCCAGGGCCACATTCGCGTCTTGTTGCGACGGATCGATCGCCAGCAATGTATTTGCTTCCGCTTCCGCTTGTTTCATTACCTTCAGGCCGTCGAGCTGCTTCTTAATGATTAACGCATCGTAATCGGATTCCATTCCGTCCGCAATGGTAAGAGCCAGGAGACCATTAATATCGCGTGGGTTTGATTTCAGGCGGCGTTTGGCAAGATCTCGAGCCTCGTTATTCGCTTCCACGAATAACGGGTTCTGGTTTTGTGCGGGTGTACCGTCTGCTCCGCCAAGAAACTTGGTATCGTTCAGAAAAAAGTCCGACGTCAAAATTCCCTTCGTATTGAACTGTTCGAAGAGATAACTAGCCGCCTCCGCAGCCTTCCCCATCGGATCTTCGGGCAGATTCTTCTCATAGGCTCGAAAGTCAACCCGCGCACCGTCGAAATTTAATTCATAAAGGTGTTGAAATCCTTTTTCCATCAAACCGACCGACGGATCAGGCTCCATCACTGGTCCCTTGGGAGGAGTGACTTTTTGAGCCGCACTTTGATCGGTTTCGGTTTGCTCGGCCCACCGTGTCCGTGCGTTCAGGGCAGGGCATAGCGCAATTCCCGCTGCGATCAGCGCCATTACCACAGACTGGTTGGATCGAAGTGACATAGATGATCGAAATACTGCTCGTGTACAGTGCAGGTGTGTTGGATTCCAGTTAACTGCCCACCGGCGGTCTCATTATATTTGAATACCGTAAAATACAATCGGTTGCTTTCAGGGAATGTGCCGTGAGAGAGCACTTTCTAAAGATTTTCCAATATTGACGGACGGCAGTCTAACCTGCGCTCCGAGAGGTTGAAACAGCTGAAGAAATCGAACGAACGCCGTGTTTCGGTCTCGCCAAGAATGCACAAATCGTGACCGCGAGCGAAAACGCGAAGAGCGAGCCGTCACGCAGTAGTGATTTCACACCAAGTTTCTCGCCCGGGCCAAAACAGCCACAGTTGATCTCGAGCCCCGCCGAATAGGTCCGGACCATCAAGGCGAAAAAGGCCCCCAAAAGTAATGTAGTGAACAGCGATGAATAACGCAGCCACAGTCCCGTCAGAAGCCAGAGGCCTAAAGCGAACTCAATAAACGGTAACAAGTGCGCGGCTAGACTCACCGCTTGCGGGGAAAGCAGTTGATAAGAGTCCACCTGCATCGCGAACATGGAAAGTGAAGTCCTGACTGACGCGATTGACCAGGGCATCGCAGCTTGCGGTTTCAGTTTCGCGTAAGCCGCAACCAAGAACATTGCCGCCAATGCGACCCGCGCTATCAGCAGAAATATTCGTCGGGAATTTCCACGTGCTCCGTTCGCGGTCAATGGCAGCTCCACTACTGGGCGAGAAGAGAATCCAGGAACGACTTCAGGATGGGCCATGTAACAAAACCGGGCATGGCCGGATATCTTTGTCCCTTATAAGTGATCACTGACGTGGGCGTCTGGGTCACTGGCACCGACTTGGCGAGTGCCTGGTCCTGTTCGATATATTTGTCGAGCGCGCACCCTTGGTCCGCCTGTCCGGTGCCGGAAAGCGATGCGGGCTTTACCGCCGCTGCCGGGTTCGACTCACATCCAACCATCAATTTCTGAACGCGCTTGAAGTCCGCCGGCTTCAGCGCAGCAGCCACGAATTTTTCGATATTTCCATCGGCTGACCATGCCGCCTGATTGTCGAAGAGCGCCGCGTCTACCTCTTCGAACTTTCCGATCTTTGCGGCCGCGTTTGACCAGCGCGCGGCTTGATGAGAATAGGGATGCATGGGCAGCGGAAAGTCGCGGTGAACGAAATAGACTTTTCCCGCAGCGACGTAGTCAGTGATCATGTACTTCAAGCTGTTCTCGTAGAAATTACCGCATGACGGGCATTGGTAATCGCTAAATACTTCCATCGTGATCGGTGCAGTCCGGTTTCCAAGAGACTTCACTGGCGCAGTAGCCGCGTCCGAATCGGTCGATGCGCGAGCATGTGCGTGTTGCTGACTCTGGGCAGAAGTCTGCGAAGCGCATCCAAGAGCAAAGAGAATTGCTACGGCTACCTGACAGAGAACCGACCACCGGCGAGGAAGATTATTTCGGCGATTCAAAGCTACCTCCAAGGATTTTGCTGAAGCGACTTGAGCATTGTATCGCGAATTTCGCCGGGCGCAGCAGCCCTTGTATGTCGTCCGTACATACCCTCGAACGCGCGCGAAGGCCGCTCTTTGACCCGCGCCAAACTCGCAGCGCGAATCAGATGTCAACAGCGTTCAGTCTCATCGCCGAACCTAGCGCTAAGCGTCGGCTGCGGCTAAACACGGCGCGGCTTTGCGTTAACCGTATTTATTTCAGCAGAATACAGACACATAGATAACTTGACAATGACACGCTCAACGTGTATTATTGGCTTCGTTTCGTTGTCAGGAGCTGCGGGCTAAGTCCGGCTCGACACTACAGGAGCGCATTACATGAGCAAGATTATCGGCATCGATCTAGGTACCACCAATTCGGTTGTGGCCGTGATGCAAGGCGGCGAACCAACCGTGATTCCAAACCAGGAAGGCGCGCGGACCACTCCGTCTGTGGTGGCAATCACCAAGGGCGGCGAGCGACTGGTCGGCCAAGTAGCAAAGCGGCAGTCAATCACAAATCCTGAGAACACTGTTTACTCGATTAAGCGGTTCATCGGACGCCGCTTCGACGAAGTGCAGGAAGAAGCCAAGCGCGTGCCTTATAAGGTGGTCAAGGGGCCGCACGACGACGTGCGCGTTGAGCTTTCGGGGAAGGCGTACACTCCGCAAGAGCTCTCCGCCATGATTCTCCAGAAACTAAAATCAGCGGCTGAAGATTTCCTCGGAGAGAAAGTAACCAAAGCCGTGATTACCGTCCCGGCATATTTCAACGACAGCCAGCGCCAGGCCACTAAACAGGCCGGCGAAATTGCGGGCCTTGAAGTTCCGCGCATCATCAATGAACCTACCGCGGCAGCTCTCGCATACGGTCTCGACAAGAAAAAGGACGAGACGATTGCCGTCTATGACTTGGGCGGCGGAACCTTCGACATCTCGATTCTTGAAGTCGGCGAAGGTGTAGTCGAAGTGAAATCAACCAACGGCGATACGCACTTGGGCGGCGATGACATCGATCAGCGCATCATCGAGTGGATCGTAGCCGAGTTCAAAAAAGAGCAAGGCATCGATCTGAGCAAGGACCGTATGGCGATCCAGCGGCTGAAGGAAGCTGCGGAAAAAGCGAAGATCGAACTGTCGCAATTGATGGAAACAGAAATCAATCTGCCCTTCGTCACTGCGGACGCGTCCGGACCAAAGCACCTTCAATTAAAGCTCACGCGCTCGAAGCTCGAGCAATTGATGGAAGACTTGCTGCAGCGAACAGTCGGTCCTGTAAAGCAGGCGCTGAGCGATGCGGGTTTGACGCCGGATAAGATCGACGAAGTCGTTCTCGTCGGCGGTTCCACGCGAATTCCGCGCGTTGTCGACATCGTGAAAGGACTCTTCAACGGCAAGGAGCCTCACAAGGGCGTCAACCCTGACGAAGTAGTCGCGGTCGGCGCTGCCGTTCAAGGCGGCGTGCTCGGCGGGGAAGTAAAGGACATTCTTTTGCTCGACGTAACGCCTCTTTCACTCGGAGTCGAAACGTTGGGCGGTGTGTCGACCGTGCTGATCCCGCGTAACACGACGATTCCGACGCGCAAATCGGAAACGTTCTCAACTGCCGCCGATAATCAGACTTCCGTTGAGATTCACGTGCTGCAAGGTGAACGGCCGGTGGCGAGTGGAAACCGATCGCTGGGAAAATTCCATCTGATCGGAATTCCTCCCGCTCCGCGCGGCGTGCCGCAAGTCGATGTTACGTTCGATATCGACGCCAACGGCATCTTGAACGTGTCGGCGAAGGATAACGCCACAAACAAAGAACAGAAGATCACCATCACAGCGTCGAGTGGCTTGAGCAAGGAAGAAGCGGAGCGCATGAAGAAGGAAGCAGATGCGCACGCCGATGAAGACAAGTCGCGTCTTTCGGAGGTGGAAGCACGCAACCGGCTCGACAACTTGGTCTATCAAACCGACAAAATCATCAAAGAGAACCGCGAGAAGTTGGCCGAAGCAGACGTGAAAGCCGGCGAGGAAGCAGTCGAAGACGCGCGGCGCGCTTTGACAGAAGGCGGTTTGGACCGATTGAACGCCGCGGCTGAAAATCTAACCAAAGCCTCGCACCGCATCGCAGAAACGATGTACAAAGCGCAGCAGAGTGCAAACGCTGCCGGAGCAGGTGCGGCTGGTGCTCCAGGCTCGCAAGGCGCAGCCTCAGGCGATGGTAAGTCAACGTCCTCAGGACAAGGCGATGTTGTGGATGCCGAGTTCGTGGACGTCGATGATTCGAAGAAACCGAATTAAATTCCGATCCGCAGGGGCTGGTCACACACTAGCCCCTGCAATTATTTTGTGAAGATTCAAGGAGATGCATTGACGACGATCGGTATTCGGCGCTCCAGTCCACCTCAGGCCGTGCAAAAGATTCGTGACAACTTCTTCCTAGTGCAGGTGTCGATTTCGGAATCGCCAACGGCCGACTGGCGCCGTCTTTTCTATGACGCGCAGCAGGACGTACAGCCTGAGTTTCCTCCGCGTTCGGTCGAGATTACCGGAACTTTTCTTCGGTTTAAGTCCGACCCGAACACGGTGGAACAGAAAGTCGGTTGGATTGATCGCTGGCTGGAACGGGCCAATGCCAAAGAAGCCTCCATGGCTGGTCGATCCACGGAAATGCAGAGGCAGAAGAAAGAAGAGTCGGCGCGCGAAACACAGGAGCTCGCCGAATGGAACGGGCGCTGGCTGAATTTGTAAAGAGCCGCACTCGCATCTTCGATCAGCGGCCCTACGGTTCACGAAAGCTTTTTATAAAGTCACTATGGCCACGACTACTAAACAGGATTACTACGAGCTGTTGGGCGTACCGCGGAAAGCGTCAGCGAAAGAGCTGCGCGCCGCCTATCGCAAGCTCGCGCGCAAATATCATCCGGACCTGAATCCCGGCGACAAATCCGCCGAAGAAAAATTCAAACAAATTCAGGAAGCCTACGACACTCTTTCCGACGCCAAAAAGCGGCAGACCTACGATCAATTTGGCTTCAACGTTCCCGGCCAAGGCGGCGGCCCTGGACCCGGCTATGGCGGCGGAGGCTCGCCCGAAGATATACATTTCGATTTCGGCGGATTTGATTTTGGCGGCGGAGCAGGCCAAGGTTCGGGCGGTGCAGGCGGCGGCGCAAGCTTTCGAGATCTTTTCAGCCAATTCTTCCGAGGCGCCAATGCCGCGCAGGCCACGCAGGAGCGGGAGCCCGGCGATGACCTTGAATATCAGATCGACATCACATTTGCCGAGGCCATGCGCGGTACGGTGAAGAAACTAAGTTTTACGCGCCTGGATGTTTGCAATGTGTGTCACGGCACGGGAGTCGCGCCGGGAGATGAGAAAGTTTGCCCCACCTGTGGCGGATCCGGCCAGGTAACTCAAGTAAGCGGAAAGATGCGTTTCCAGATCACCTGTTCGCGTTGTGGCGGAACAGGAAAACTCCGCACTGCGTGCCGCAATTGCGGTGGCGAAGGGCGCGTCGCGCGCATGGAAACGCTCGATGTGCGCATACCGCCCGGCGCACAGACCGGTTCGCGCGTGCGCGTCGCTGGCCGCGGCAACGTCGGATTGCATGGCGGCCCTCCGGGCGATCTCTACATCGTAATGAAAGTCGAACCGCACCCGTTTTTTGATCGTAGAGGCGACGATCTTTTCACTGTCGTTCCTATTACCGTTACAGAAGCTTCGCTCGGCGCCAAGGTCGAAGTCCCAACAATTGACGGACGCGCGCAGGTCCGTATTCCTCCCGGAACTAACAGCGGGAAAAAGTTGCGGCTGCGCGAAAAAGGTGCGCCGTCTGCTCGGCACGCCGGTAAGCGCGGCGACCAAATTGTTGAAGTGCAAGTCGTAGTGCCGAAGCCTGAAGACGAACGCGTTCGCAATCTACTAAAAGAGCTCAGCAAGATTGACCCTGAGGACCCGCGCCGCGAAATTTTTTCTCGCGCTGCGGTCTAGAGGTTGGAAGGAGACGATGATGGCCGGCCGCCCAAAAAAGAAAGCCAAAGCGGGCTATATGATCAGCGCCGTCGCCGATTTGTACAAACTTCACCCGCAGACTTTGCGTCTCTACGAGCGTGTGGGTTTGCTCAAGCCCTCCCGTTCGCAGGGAAATACTCGTCTTTACACCGACTCCGATCTTGAGCGGCTCGAAGTGATACTCAACCTGACTCGCGAGCTCGGAGTGAATCTCGCCGGCATCGAAATTATTCTGAATATGCGCGACAAGATGGCGGACATGCAGTCACAAATGGAAGCTTTCATCAAATTTGTGCGCAACGAGATGACGCGCGGCTTTACGTCTGGCGATAATCCCAAGGCGCGCCACGCTATCGTCCGTGCGGTTCCTCGCCCGGTTCTCCGCATCGAAAAGTAAATCGCCGCTGCATTTCCCGAAACGATTTGAGTTTCCACAGGAGTGCCCGCTTTGCACAGATGCGTGCCCTTGCGCTCCAACACAGCCACGCATATTCTTCAATCATGGCGCGAGCAGATTGTCCTGATTGCCAAGGTAGCGGTTGGAAAGTCGTCGAAAGGACGACGAAGGGCGCGCAAGCGCTTTCCGCAGATAAGCCCGGAGCTTCCGTTCAGGGAGAGCCGAAACTTGTTTGGGCCGTTCCATGCGATTGCACCACCGGTGATCGTGCCGAGCGCGCCCTGGCGCGGGCGCGGGTCCCGGAGCGTTATCGGCACTGTGACTTCGAAAATTATGAAACAGACAATGACATCCCCGATTTCACTTCGCAGCAGACCACTGCATTTAATCAAAGTCTGGCGCAAGCAAAGCTAATCGCTCAGCGGTTTGCTCAGGAATTTACTCCTGTTCGGGAGCAGGCTGAGCCGGGCCTGCTGTTAATGGGCTCGTGCGGAGTGGGCAAAACACATCTGGCGGTCGCTGCCCTAAAAGAAATTGTAATGCGCGGCCACACCGGCCTTTTCTACGACTATCGAGAGCTGCTCAAGGAAATTCAGGATAGCTATAACGCCGAGAGTCAATCCACGGAGATGGGCGTGCTCGAACCGGTGTTGAAAGCGGAAATCTTTGTGCTTGACGACGTCGGCTCCAGCAAACCCTCGCTTTGGGCTCTTGAAACGGTCGGACACGTGCTGAATACGCGCTACAACGAAAAGCGCGTCACACTGCTAACCACGAACTATCTGGATGAAGAGACTGGCCAGTCTCGAAGCATCGAGTCCGCGGCCGCGATCGTGGGACCGCGCGGAAATGCCGGCTCTTCTGAGACGTATCGGTCGGGGAAGCTGCCCTCGGGCGATCCCATGCGAGGGGGACGGGAAGATACACTCACCGAACGCGTTGGGATGCGTATACGCTCGCGACTTTACGAAATGTGCCGCACTGTGAAAATTTCCGCTCCTGATTATCGCAAAGAGATACGCAAAGCCAGCGGTACGCGCGCATAGGCCTGCCGTTCAGGCTCCGACAACTGCGAAATACAGCTTCCCGCACGACCCGCGCGGTTTTTCGGACGAAAATTCGCCGAATCGATAGAGCCGCACATCACCGTTTGGTTGACAACGCGCAAACCGGGCGGGTATCATCCTCACGATATAAGCGTCGAGCGCGGGCGCTTGATCCCCTTCATTGCTCTGACCCCTAGGGTGGAGTAACCCGAGGTTTCACTCTCGGCGATGGGCACGAACTCGTACGGAGGCCGCTCTTCATGTCACCCGAACACGACCCTAATCTCCAACCTTCTGTCACGGAAGCTGCCAGCAGTGAAACTGTGGCGGAAGATTCGAAACCCGAAACGTCCGGAGAGGCCCAATCGCTCAAGTCCTCCCTTTCCTCAGGTTCGAGAATCTCGACAGGTGCCGCTACTGCCGTAGTTCGCGCACAGGAGAGTTCCGCAGTTTCGACAGCGAAGGATAGCGCCACTCCTGACGGAAAATCTTCTTCGGAAATGCCCGTATCGGCCGAGGAAAATATAGCGCCGAGCCCTGCCGAATCTGCGTCGACGGCCTCAATTCCGGAGAAAAACAGCAGCCCGAAGCCCGAAGAAATATCTGTGGCTGACCAGCACGCAGCCCTGGAAGGGCGCGAAGCTTCATCCCTTGAGAACCCCTCTGTTACCGAAATGACGTCGGCGACGATAAGCGAAATCGGTGCGACGGCTGAAGTCCCAAGCTCCACGGAAAACGTTGAGTCCTCCGAAACAATGGACCAACTTCTCGACCAGTTCGCCGTACCGGAACCTGTTGCGGCCGAGGGCGAGATTTTTGACGGCCGCGTCCTGGCTGTAACAGACGCCGGCGTGATCGTGGATGTGGGTGGAAAGTTTGAAGGATTGGTTCCGGCCCAGGAATTCGTCGATTCAGGAAGCCCCATCCAGTTTGGCAAGGGCCAAACGATCGAAGTCGAAAGATTGCACGAGCAGAAGAACGGTTACGTTTTGTTATCGCACGTACGTGCGCACCGCCGGCGCGTTTGGGAGCGTATCGAGAAATCGTATCGCGAGCATGCGACGATCACCGGCAAGGTCACCGAGCGCATTAAGGGCGGTTTGGTAATTGATATCGGCGTTCGTGCGTTCCTGCCGGCTTCGCAAATCGAGTTGCGGCCTGTGCACGATCTGGATACTTGGAAGGACCGCGATATCGAGGTCCGCGTGTTGAAACTGAATCGTAAGCGAGGCAACGTAGTCGTGAGCCGCCGCGCGATTCTCGAAGAAGAGCAGAAGTCCAAGCGCGATGAATTGATGGCGTCCTTGTCGGAAGGCTCGGTGATCACCGGCCGGGTAAAAAATGTAACTGATTATGGTGTGTTCGTCGATCTCGGCGGGATGGACGGTCTTCTTCACGTCAGCGATCTCGTTTGGGGACGCGTGCCGCATCCCTCCTCCATCGTCAAGCCGGGCGATGAAATCGAAGTGCAAATTCTGAAGTTTGATAAAGACAAACAGCGCATTTCGCTGGGACGCAAGCAGTTGCTGCCCGATCCTTGGGCAACTGTCCCCGAACGATTCCCTGTAGGCACACGAGTGCAAGGGAAAATCGTAGGCGTCACCGATTATGGCGCCTTCGTGCAGATCGAACCGGGCGTTGAAGGACTCGTGCACGTCAGCGAGATGAGTTGGTCGAAGCGCAGCAAGCATCCGTCAAAGATGGTGAAGGCCGGCGACGAAGTGGAAGTAACCGTATTGGAAGTGCAGACAGATCAGCGCCGGATCTCCCTGGGCTTGAAACAGACCATGCCCGATCCTTGGAATGCCGCCGCCGAGAAATATCCCGTCGGCACGATCGTCAACGGCCGCATTCGCAATCTTGCCGATTTCGGCGCCTTTGTCGAAATTGAAGAGGGCATGGAAGGTTTGATACACATCAGCGATATCAGTTGGACCGAGCGCTTGAAGCATCCCAGTGAGAAATTCAAAAAGGGCGATGCCATTGAAGCTAAAGTTCTAAAGGTTGATTCGCAAAATCGCCGTCTTTCCTTGGGAATCAAACAGGTGAAGGACATCTGGGCGAACTGGTTTGCCGAACACAAAATCGGCGAAGTGATAAAAGGAAAAGTGACCCGCACCACGGATTTCGGTGCATTCGTGGAACTGGCTGAGGGAATTGAAGGTCTCTGCCACGTGTCAGAGATCGAAGAACGCAAATCGAAAGGCGACCGCGCCAAGGAAAAGCCGGCTCGCGGCGCGCGCGTCACTTCGGTCCTGGTCGTCGGCGGTGAGCACGATTTTAAGATTCTCCGGCTCGAGCCCGAGCAGCATAAAATAAGCCTGAGTTATCGCGCGGCACAGAAGCAAGTGGAGCGCCAAGAGATCGAAACATTCCGGGCAGCGAAGCCGCCAAAGTCGTCGCCAAACGCAACGATCGGCGATGCCATAATGGCTAAGCGGCAGTTGTCTTAGCTTTAGATTCCCGGCCGGGCCACGGGGCGGCCGTTCGGGAAGGCCTTCCGTCGCCGTAAAAATCATTTACCTTGCGATAGATTGATGATATGCAAAGGCCTGCGGTGCGGCCCTAGCCCGCAGACGGCGCACAATGGTTTAATATTGTGAGAGGAGGCTCTCATTCGATGGCAGAAGCTGCGGGAGAGCACCAGAAAAAAGATCATACAATGACCAAGGCTGACCTCGTCGAAGAGGTCACCCGCATTACCGAACTGCCTCGCAAGGAAGCCGAGTCCGTCGTTGAGACGATTTTCGAGAGCATCATTGGAGCCCTCCAGTCTGATGATAAAATCGAGATTCGCGGTTTCGGCAGTTTTCGCACGCGCGAGCGTCGCGGCCGCACGGGACGCAATCCGAAAACTGGCGCGAAAGTGGAAGTTCCCCCGAAGAAAATTCCGTTCTTCAAACCCAGCAAAGAACTCAAGGACTTCGTGAACCATCCGCGTTCGAGTGGCGCTCCAGCGGGTTCGTCTGAACCCGGCACCCAGGGCTGAGCGGGATGGATTATCTTTGGACGCCGTGGCGCTATCGCTACATCGCCGACGCGTCGAAAGACGAAGGCTGCATCTTTTGCGCCGCCGTCGCCGCTAATGATGATGTGAAGACCCAAATTATTTTCCGCGGCGTGAAGAATTTTATAATCCTCAATCGCTATCCTTATACCACCGGCCATGTAATGGTTGTTCCTTACGCTCATGTAGCTGATCTTCCAGCCGTCGATCCCGAAACGCTCGCCGAGATGATGCATCTTTCTCAGCGAGTCCACACGGCGCTCGAGAAAACTTACCACCCACAAGGCTACAACCTAGGCATGAACCTTGGCCGTGCCGCTGGCGCGGGAGTCACCGGCCACTTGCACCTCCACGTGCTGCCGCGCTGGTCCGGTGACGCTAATTTCATGACTGTCGTGAGCGAAACTCGGGTCGAGCCCGAAGACCTCGCCGCCACCTACGAAAAGCTCCGCAAAGCCCTGGCGTAGGATTGTCCTTTCCTAATTCACGAGCCCAGCCTAGAATTTGGATTCTTCAAAGAGTGTGATTAATTTCGGAGGCGGTAGCGTGAATCTTGACCTAACCGAGGAACAGCAGCTGTTGCAACGCAGTGTGCGGGAATTTGCCGAAGCGGAAGTGAAACCGCATGCCAAGGAAATCGACGAGACCGGCCGGTTCCCGCTCGAGACTTTCAGGAAAGCTGCGGAGTTGGGCCTCACAGGAGTTGCGGTACCGGAAAATTACGGCGGTGCGGGAATGGATCACGTCAGCTATGCCATCATGATCGAGGAGATTTCGCGCGTCTGCGCTTCCACCGGTGTCATTCTTTCCGTTCAAAATTCTCTCTACTGCGATCCAATCCTCCGTTTCGGCACCGAAGAACAAAAGCAGAAATTCCTCGTTCCCTACGCGCGAGGAGAAAAAATCGGATGCTACGCGCTCACTGAGCCGCAAGCCGGCTCGAACGCCGCCGCGCTTACCACTAAGGCTGTGCGCAAGGGTGACACCTACGTCATCAATGGGACCAAAGCGTGGATCACCAATGGTGGCGCAGCGGACGCCGCACTCGTGTACGTCAACACGCAGCCGGAAAAAGGCGAGAAGGGAATCACTGCGCTGGTAGTGGAGAAAGGCACGCGCGGTTTCTCTGTCGGCAAGGAAGAGAAAAAACTTGGCATTAACGCGACGGCTTGCACCGAGCTTTCTTTTGCCGATTGCGAAGTTCCCGTCGGCAATCGCATCGGAAACGAAGGCGAAGGTTACAAAGTCGCCCTATCTACGCTTGACGGCGGCCGCATCGGCATTGCCGCTCAGGCTACGGGAATTGCGCAAGGCGCGTTCGAGGCAGCTCTTTCTTACGCGCAGCAACGCCAAGCTTTTGGGCACCCCATCTCGGATTTTCAGGCCATTCAATTCATGCTGGCCGACATGGCTACCGAATTGGATGCCGCGCGTTTGCTCGCTCGCCGCGCTGCATGGAAACAAGACTCGGGCGCGCGATTTACCATGGAAGCGTCTATCGCAAAACTTTTCGCCAGCGAAATGTCGACGCGCGTCGCGCATAAAGCTATCCAGATCCACGGTGGGTATGGCTATAGCCGCGAATACCCAGCAGAGCGTGCCTACCGCGATTCACGTATCACCGAGATTTACGAAGGCACCAGCGAGATTCAGCGCCTCGTTATCGCTGCTTGGGTTTTGAAAGCGTACTACCCGTAAGGAAACCCCGCGCTCCTCTCGCTTGCATTGCGCCACAGTGTATTCTTGTCTCCATGCTTGAGCTGAATTGCGAACACCACTTCGCTCTGGATCTCGGCGCGGCCTTCTTCGCGTCATTGCCTTCTCGCCCGGGCGTTCTCTTGATTCGAATGAAGGACGAAAAAGCTCAGCCCTATCTCGCGCGCACCGCGGACATTCGCCGCGCTGCAGAAAGGTTGTTGAGCGTGCGGGAGACCGTCTCCAAACGTCTGAACCTCCGCGAAGTGGCGGCGGATATTCATTACCGCGTAACCGGATCAAAGTTCGAGCAGACTCTTGTGATGTACGAACACGCGCGAAAGAATTTTCCGCATCGTTACCGTGATTTGATGCGCCTGCGTCCGCCCGCGCTATTGAAAGTCAATCTGCGCAACCAGTATCCACGCTGTCACGTAACCCGGCGAATTCGCGCGGACGGAGGTTTTTATTTAGGTCCTTTCCCTTCACGTCGCGCAGCGGAGGCGTTCAGTGAAGCTTTTCTTGACCTTTTCAAGATCCGCCGCTGCCAGATCAAAATCCGGCGCGATCCGGAATTTCCCGGCTGCATTTATTCCGAGATGAAGATGTGCCTTGCGCCCTGCTTCGGCGGATGCTCGAAGCAGGAATATGACGTCGAGGTCGGCCGCGTTCTCGAAACTCTCGAAACAGCGGGTTCATTCCTCATCAAGGAAATCGCCGGCCAGCGCGAGACGGCAAGTGAGGCCCTGGATTTCGAGAGGGCCGCCGCCCTGCATAAGCGTATCGAGAAAGTTTCCGCCTCGTTGCGCGGGTGGGGAGAATTGACTCGGCGAATCGAGGAAATCGACGCGGTGATCTTGCAGCGTGGCGCGGAAGAGAAAACGATCGTGGTGTTCCCGGTTCACGCGGGGATTCTTGGCGAGCCTTCATTCTTGCGTTTCGGAGAATTATCAAGCGAGCCAAAGTCCGTGGAAGGCATCTTGACAAAAGTCTTGGAACCGCAAACGAACGTCGTCCGGCCAAGAGCAGCTCACGACGACTCAGACTCTGCTGAAAATGCCCAGGATCCAGCGCTGGTCATGGGCGACAATTTTGTTGATTCTCCTGCCGAGATATTGGATCTGCCGACGTCATATCGCGCGCGATATGGACTGCATTCAGCTCCCGCGGAATTATCCGAACATCTGTCATTACTCTCGCGATGGTTTTATTCCAAGCCCCGCGATGGAGAGATTCTTTTTCGTGACAAAGGCTGGCCATATCGGCGGATTTTGCGTGCCTGCGGCAGGATTCTTGCGCCAACCGCTCCGCTGACGAAGAGTTCACGCTCGAAGTCGCAGCCTCGATCGTAATTCTCAAGCCTCATGCATTTTGACCTTCTAGTTAGAATTTAAACCAATCGAAAACGGTACTGACAGTTACGTCGTACAATTGATTGGATGGCGAAACCGCGCCCAGATAAACTGCCAGTCTCTACCGCTCCCCAAAATCGCTCACGTGCTCGCGACATGGTGCGCTCCCTGCGGCATCGCAACTTCCAGCTTTTCTTCAGCGGGCAGCTGATTTCGCTCATCGGCACCTGGATGCAGAACGTTGCACAGTCTTGGCTCGTTTATCGCTTGACGGGTTCGTCGCTCCTTCTCGGCATCGTGGGTTTCGCCGGACAAATACCAGTATTCCTGCTCGCTCCCGTTGGCGGCATGGTGGCCGACCGTTGGAATCGCCATCGCATCGTCATCGGCACTCAAGTCGCGTCCATGATTCTTGCATGCATCCTCGCGATCCTTACACTGCTCCATATCGTCACCGTTTGGGAGATTGTCGTGCTTGCCGCCTTGCTCGGCGCCGTGAATGCGTTTGACATCCCTGCCAGGCAATCGTTTCTGATCGATATGGTTGGCCGCGAAGATTTGATGAACGCGATTGCTCTGAATTCCTCAATGTTCAATGGAGCCCGCGTAATTGGCCCAGCCATTGCAGGTTTGCTGGTAGCGTGGATCGGCGAAGGCTGGTGTTTTTTCGCCAACGCTGTTAGCTACATCGCTGTGATCATCGGCCTCTTACTGATGAAGCTCGGCCCCATGCGAACGGTTTCGAAGCAGGCCACTCCCATCGAGCACATCGCGGAAGGATTTCGATTCGTACACCGCACGGCGCCAATTATGGCCATCATGCTGCTCATCGGGCTCGTCAGTTTGGTCGCTGTGCCCTACTCAGTGTTGATGCCGATTTTCGCCGATCGCGTTCTCCACGGCGGTGCTCGGGCGCTTGGCATTCTGATGGGTGCCAGCGGAGCGGGCGCCTTGTTGGGAGCACTCACTCTTGCCATGCGACGCGGAGTTCATGGCCTCGGCCGTTGGATTGCTTTTTCTGCGATAGCTTTCGGCGCAAGTCTGGTTCTGTTTTCGTTTTCAAGGTGGTTCTTGCTGTCCGTCATGCTGCTCATTCCGGTTGGGTACGCCGTGATGCTGCAGATGTCGAGCTCGAACACGATGATTCAAGCTATGGTTCCAGATCAACTGCGCGGCCGCGCCATGGCCGTCTACACCATGATGTTCATGGGCATGGCGCCGATGGGAGCGCTGTTTGCCGGAGTGCTCGCGGATAGGATTGGCGCTCCTTGGACCGTGGCAATCGGCGGAATCGGAGCGATGGCGGGCGGCGTTCTTTTTTGGCGTCAGTTGCCGAAGCTGCGCTTCGAAGCGCGCGAATTACTTGTCGCGCAAGGTTTGGCTGGAGAACCGGAACAAGTTAAATAAGACGTCCGATTTCTCGCCATTGGCGGACGATTTGATATACTGCGCGGGCTTGCAAAGAGTGTCGTGAAAAGAGAGGTTCGATGTCTTCTGCTTCACCCCTCAGTGCGGAACGCAAAGCCGGCTTCGCTACTCCTGAAGGCACGTTGCGCTACGCTGCTCGTTTTCAAGGACGCTCCGCCGCCGGCCACTTCCGCGAGATTCCCGGCGGCCTTGTTCTTTCCTCCATCGGTATTGGCACTTATCTTGGCGAGGCGGATGACGCCACAGACGGCGCGTACACCGACGCCGCAGTCTCAGCCGTCGAAAATGGCTGCAATGTGATCGACTCAGCCATTAATTACCGTTTCCAGCGCAGCGAGCGAGCCGTGGGGGCCGCACTAAGAGAACTCTTCTCAAAAGGGTTTTCTCGCGACGAAATTGTCCTTTGCACGAAAGCAGGTTTTTTGACTCCCGATGGCAGAATGCCGGCTGACCCTAACGAGTATTTCGCGCACGAATTCCTCGAGCGCGGAATTTTTCGCGTGGATGAAATCGCCGCCGGATGTCACTGCATGGCGCCGGCGTACTTGGCCGATCAGCTCGAACGGAGCCGGCGCAATTTGGGCGTCGAAACCATTGATGTGTTTTATCTCCACAATCCCGAGACCCAGTTGAGTGAGGTTCCGGCCGAAGAATTTCGCCAGCGTATTCGCGCGGCGTTTACCTTCCTGGAGACTGCAGTAGCGGAGAAGAAAATTCGCGCCTACGGCATGGCCACCTGGAATTCATTTCGAGAGGATCCGAAAGCCGCAGGCTACCTTTCGCTTGAAGAGATGGCGGGAATAGCGGAAGAAATCGCGGGGCCCGCGCATCATTTCCGATTTGTTCAGTTGCCTTTCAACCTGGCCATGCCCGAAGCGCTCACCCGGCCGAACCAAACGATCGATGGCAAGCCCGTCCCCATGGTGCAGGCGGCGCGCAAGCTGGGAATCTCGCTGATTACGAGTGCGGCGCTTTTGCAAGGACAGCTTGCAAAAAACCTGCCTCCCTTCGTCGCTTCCGCACTGGGCGCAAAAGAAAATTCCACTCTCGCCCTGCAATTCGCGCGTTCCGTTCCGGGACTAACCACGGCGCTAGTCGGAATGAGTCAAGTCGCTCACGTGAATAAGAATTTGAGTCTCATCGCTGTTGAGCCCGCCTCGCGCGAGCAATTCCTAAAACTATTCGAATCGAGAGGTTAAAGATTTGGCGGGATTATTCGGCAATTCCGGATGCATCCTGCTGAGCCATGTATCGATTGCGGCGGCCATTTCACCAAGGCGCCCTGTAAAAAAATGATCTGCATTCTCGACGAATACCAATTCCTTTGGCTCCGACAGCGTCTGGAAAAGTGATTCGACATTTTCGCGTGATCCGAACTGATCGCTGGCTCCCTGTACAAAAAGTTTTGGCTTCGAGCATTCGCGCAAGAACGCCATGTCGTATTTATCGACGGGAATGCCCAGACCGATTAGATTTCTCACGCGGCTGTCTTCACACCCGACTTGTAAGCCAACTAACGAGCCAAAACTAAAACCTGCCAGCAGAATCGGGACACCGAGGAACTCCTTGGCCATGTAATCCAGCCCTGCGCGAATATCTTCGCGTTCACCTATGCCGCGATCATGGACGCCCTCGCTTAAGCCCGTTCCCCGAAAGTTAAATCGCAGTACCGGAAGTCCGTGGCGATGCAGCACCTTCGCTGTCTGGAACACCACTTTGTTGTGCATCGTGCCGCCAAAAAGGGGATGAGGATGGCAGACGACGGCAGTTAGAGACGGGTTCTCATGCGTCGTCGTCCAGAGCATGGCCTCAATTCGACCAGCCTGTCCGTTCAGAAAGAAATTGCGATGGAACGACTCTGCCATGAGTTTAAGTCTCGCGAGTGTAACGGAGACTGCCGTATAGCGCAAAGGCGAAGGAAATTTGAAACGCATCTCGCTCTCGCGTGCGAGCCACTGGAAACTCGTTGCGACTGGCGCTCCACGGTGGTAGCTTTGGCGCAAGCGGACATGTTCGCTGGAGGATTGATGGAATCCGCTGTTGAGCGCCGCGCCGCAAGAAGATTTTCGATGATGCTGCCGATGAAGGTTCGTTTCACGGCGGAAACTGGCGTCCTCGAAAAACAGGGAGAAACGCGGGATGTCAGCTTCCGCGGCCTTTATTTCGTGATGGAGGCAATTGTGGAAGCCGGCAGCCCGATCGAGTTTGTCCTGACCTTGCCGCAGCAGATCACGCTCGCGGGCGACGTTCATATTCGTTGCTACGCACGCGTACTGCGAGTTGAAGAGCAAGAAGGGCGCCGCGGCGTCGCGGCCCGGATCGAGCGTTACGAATTCCTTCCTGCCACTGCTTGAACATCCCCGAATCTCGTACGATTTTATCGAAACGCGGTAGAATGTGCTTTCCGCTGTCCCGCATGGGAGGGAACATGTATCACTACGATCCGAATCTGGCGCTGGACGAGCTAAGGGACGACGCGGTATTGCCGCATCCGGTTCATCTGCGCGATATGATCCTGCGGACCAAGCTCGACGCGACGCTCGCGCTCGATTTGAACCGCGAATTTCAAGATTACCTTACGCGTTTTGGCGAGATGCAGAAAATCGCACGCGCGATTCTAGAGCAAATTGCATCCGGAGCGCGAAAAGCGTCTGCCTGAAAATTCAGACGCGAAAACGTCGGGTTCCGCTTCCGGCGCAGCAGATTTTCGCGGCTCGATCGCACAGTTCTTGATTTTGGGTAGCTTAGAGGAGCGAGCAAACAGGATCGCATGGCGAGACATACAATACTCATCGATGCGGATGACACCCTCTGGGAAAATAATATTTTCTTCGAAAAAACCATCGATCACTTTATTACTCAACTCGAGCATCTTGGTTACACCCGCGAATACATTCGCCACATACTGAATGAAACCGAACGCCGCAACATTCGCCAGCACGGCTACGGAGTGCGCAGCTTTCGCCGTTCTCTGGAAGAAACGTATCTGAAGCTAGCGGGGAATGCTGCGAAGCGCGAGCTTGTCCAGGAGATCGAAAGAATGGCTGCGGAATTGGAAGCCACGCCGCCGCACATTCTCGACGGCGTTCCTGAGACGCTTGCCTATCTCGCGAAACATCATCGCTTGATTTTGTTGACCAAGGGCGAGCCTGCCGAGCAGGCTGCAAAGGTTGAGCGCTCCGGTTTGCAGTCCTATTTCGACTCCATCGAAATCGTGCTGGAAAAAGACCCCAGCTTGTACGAACGCATGATCGAGCAATTTAAGATTGTGAAGACGCACGGTTGGATGGTGGGAAACAGCCCGCGCAGCGACATCAACCCAGCGCTACACGCTGGACTGAGCGCGGTATTCATTCCGCACTCGGCCACCTGGGAGCTTGAAAAATGCGAGCTGGAGAGCGGAGCCGGAAAACTTCTAATCCTCACCAGCTTTCGCGAACTGCGAAGCCATTTTTAGCACATTCGAACACCATGAAAATCCGATCGTTCTATTCCAGGGATGCCAGGCCGATAAATCATGCCGACGAATTCTAAAGATTCACAGGTTCGAGTTGCCGTTCTGGGTGCGGGAGCGGTAGGGTCGTATTTCGGCGGCATGCTGGCTCGCTCGGGGGTGCCAGTCACGCTGATCGGCCGAGCCGCCCATGTGGAGGCGATGCGTACAGGCGGACTGTTTCTAGACTCGGTTTCCTTCCAAGAACATATCCCGATGGGAGCCTCGGTGGAGCCCTCCGCAGCGCGCGACGCGGACGTAGTTCTGTTCTGTGTGAAGACTACCGACACCGAAGAGGCCGCTAGATCTCTTGCGCCGCATATCGCGAAGGGCGCAATCGTCGTGAGTTTGCAAAACGGGGTGGACAACATCGAGCGGATTCGGGCGGCGTCGGGAATTGAGGCGCTGCCTGCGGTCGTGTACGTCGCAGCGGCGCTGCCCGAGCCGGGCCACGTGAAGCATTTTGGGCGCGGGGAACTTGTCGTCGGCGAACTGAAGGGAGGCGTCCCTTCGACTTCGCTGTCCGATAGGGCCGAGCGCGTCGCTTCACTCTTCACTGCGGCGAAGGTGCCTTGCCGGGTTTCGCCGGACATCAGCGTGGACCTCTGGACGAAATTTATTATGAATTGCGCCGGCAACGCGGTGACCGCGATTACGCAAACCAGCTACGCTGCTGCGGCGCGAAACCTGCAGACTCGTGAGGTCATGAGTCAGGTGATCGCGGAGACTGTCGTGGTGGCCCGCGCATCCGATGTCGCGCTGCCGCAGGTGGATTTTATTGCGATGGGTTTGAAATTCATCGAAAGCATCGGCAGCGCCACCTCCTCCACGGCGCAGGATATTGCGCGCGGAAAACGCACGGAAATCGATTCTCTGAATGGGTATGTGGCTCGGCGCGGCAAGGAGCTTGGAATTTCCACGCCGGCGAGCTTTGCGCTGTTTGCGTTAGTGAAGCTTCTAGAAGATAAAGCCGCGGAGCAGCAGCGCGCAGCGTCGCAAAAATCCTCGGCATAGTAGAAGAAACTGCGCGACTTTTGCGCCGACCTCTGATGCTGCGCCACAGCACGCGAACCCCGCAGTCGTCCATCCGGTTTACGATCGCAAGCGCTCGCGAGCGCCCAAAGTATTTTGATTTTCCGTCTGAATCTTAGTCCTTATCTTAGTCCTTCGGTCTGAATTGGAAGGGGATGTGAATTACGGCTTCGAGGTCCACGGGTTGGCCTTCGCGGCTTGCCGGACGAAATTCCCAGCGCGCGAGTGCGTCCATCGCATTCTGGTCAAGCAGGGGATCGAGGCCGCGCACCAGTTGGATGCTATCCACGCGGCCGTCTTTGCGAATGATGGCGTAAAGAATCACTTCGCCGTCGATCCGCTGTTTAATTGCGGAGGGCGGATATTTTGGATCCACTTTTCGCAGGGCAACGGGTGCGGCCAGCTTTCCCTTGGGCCGCTGATAGACGGGCAAATTATCGTCCAGCTGCGCGAAATTCAGGATCCAGCTTCCGCTGGTGCTGGTGAGATTCGGCATGTCAACGCGCATGGTGAAGACTTCTTTTCCGGAGAGGATTTTTTCCGGGGGAAGGCTAGGATCGATCTTACCCATGACGATAGGCTCTTTGTGGGACGGATCGGGAAGCGTAGGAATATTCGACATGGGTTTTAGAATTAATCCGCCGGAGCGATTTGCGGAAGTTCCAATTCCTGAGCTGCTCGCGTGACCGTTACCGCCGCTGATGCTTACTCCTGCCGGACCGGAATTTGCGTTCGCACCTGCGTTTGTTCCGGCGCCGCCGGCGCTTGCCGCTGTTCCACCCGACCCTCCATTTCCCGCAGCACCGTTTGCCGAACCACCGGGAGCGCCGGATCTGCCGCCTTCAGGAGAGATTGCGACGCGCGACGAAAGATTTCCTTGCGGCACGCTAACTTCCGGCGCCGGAGGAGCAGGCGCTGCAGAAATCGCGACTAAGCGGTGCAAGCTATCGTCCCCTGCCGAAGCTGTAGGGCCGACTACAGGAGCGGCTCCGGCGTCGACATGCGCGCTACGCCGTTCCGGAGCGGAATTCGACATCGGACTCACAGGCATTTTGGGCTGAGCGTTTGCAACGGGCGATGGCGCGATGTTTAGCGGACCTGCGTTTCTTTCCGGGTTGGCCACATTGGGTGCGGCTGCGTCGCTGACGGCGCGTTTATGAACCTGCGGAGCGACCACGGAAGGAGCAATTCGGAGCTGCGGTTTCGCTGGCTCCGGCGAAGTTGCAGCCCACTCCGCGATGTTGGGCATTTGCGGGACCATCTTGGGCGGCGCGGCCGGGGCATTGGGCTGAATCAAAGTTTGGCGCGGATGCGTGATTTTCAACGGCTGCGAAAGAATTGTCTGGCGCGGATGAAACGCATCCGCTCCGCTGCGCGGCAGCGGCTTGGCAGGATCACCTGTGGGGCTTGGCTTTGGATGAGTCCCGGGCAAAGAGATCGGCCGAAGATCCTGCGCTGGAACATAAGTCAACTCGATACGCGGCAGGGGAAGAGTCGGTTCGGCGTTGGCCAGAAAACCCCAGATAGGCAGCAACAGGATGGTTACGACGATGACGTGCCAAACAAAAGATGCCGCGAACGCAGGCCGCGACAGCCGGCCCTCAACCCAATGGACGCGAAGCTGGGAGTCTCTAGGAGCGTCGGCGTCCTCCGCAGGGCGAGGGCCGCGGAAATAATCGCGCACGCTGGACCGAAACTCCTGCCAGGGAGATTCCCAGTCCACTCCCAGATCGAGACGGGGAAGGCGCGAGTGTACCGGCAGCTCTTCCATCGAGTTTTCCACCTCGTTGGAGGGCGGAATTATGGGTGCGCGCTGCGTTCCCTGAGAGCCTAAAGACATGTGCGTGCCATTATACCCGATGGAGTGGGATGCGTTGAGTGCGGAAGCGGCTGCACTCTTAGGTAGACGCGAGGGGAGGGATGAAGATAGGTGGGCGGATGAGGAATAGAGCGGTGCGATGGAAATCTTAATGTGTGTTCTGGCCCCGGTTAGAATTTTTTCGGTGCTTTGTTTTGAGTGAGTTACGTCGAATTTTGAATGTGGGGCAGAACCGGTTAGAAATGGGGCGCGACGGATCGGAATGTGAGGATTTGCGCAGCACGGTTTGGTTTGAAGTTCTCGATTAGAGCGCGACGCGACTGTTTGTTTTCTGTGGGTTAGCGAGGATTCTAATAATCGCAGTTCTCGATTAGAAAGAGGCTTCGCGATTGAAATTCGCGTGCGGCTTTGACCAATTCTAGCGCCGGGTAGAAATTCTCCGACCATTTGTTTTGAGTGAGTTACGTCGCATTCTACATTTTGCGCAGAACCGGGTAGAAATAATTTCGTCGTCGGCGAAGGGATCGTTGTCCTGCCGTTGGAGTCGCGATTTTTAGCTGCGGCGGGGGAGAGCGGCGAGGTTGGCGGGTTGAGGGGTTGCGAGAGGTGAGGCACTGTGAGTCTCCTGAGGATTGTTGGATTGCTAATTTTGGAGGAGGGGTGGGAATAGCGGGCTTGGGACGGTATCGGTCAGCGGCGAGGCGAGGTTCTTCTCGAGGTCTTGCAGAAACTCCTCGGCACGCCTAAGTTCGGCGCCGTCAAGCATATGGCCTCCGCGCGCTAGTTCAATAGCCTGCGGAGGCATGTTAACACATTAGTACATATAAGTCAAGAGTGAAAAGGGCGCTGAGGTAAGTGGTTTATTTCGAGTATGACGAACGGCGATGTTTTGCTCGCAGCAAGGGCACAGCACGGTTCCCATTTTGGGAATGAGGTGGTGAGTCAGCGTAAAGATTCTAGAGCGAAAGTCAAAACCCAGACTCTTCAAACACCGAAGGGATCCGGCACTCTGCGGGTTTCAACCGAGTTTAGGTGAAGTCCGGTGCCGCGTCGGAAGGTTGGCCACCGCCCACCCAACACGCTCGACCGGAATCCGTGTTACAATTGGGCTCAGCTAGCGGAAGCTAGCCGTCGGATTTTTCCGGTGGAAGCCGGAAGAGTAGTTTGAGACTCACCTGTCCGGTGAGGGTTGTGACTCTTCTGGTTACCGATGCCGGAAGAGTCCTTCAACTTATCGCGCTTGACGGCGCGGAGGCGTTATGACTTCTAATGATTCGAAGCTCGAAAAGGTTCAAACGCATTTCTCGGCCCTCTCCTCTGTTGCACCCTCTCTCAACAGAGCATCCAAAGAACTGACGGAATCCGTTGCGGTCCTCGACGTGGCACTACAAAAACTGAACGTCGGCGTCAGCGTGTGGGTTTCGTTCAGCTACGGCCTAGCTGAACCGCCTGAATATGACTGCAACCAGGTCGGCTATACCAAAGTGAACGGCATTTGGGGCATCGCATTGCGGCACATTTGGGGAGACGAATCGCGCGGCGACGAAGGCGAAGAGGGACCTTGGCTTTTCAACGACGCGCCGCGAGAACTGCGAATCCAATGTGTGGACAAAATTCCCGACGTGATCGAGGCGCTCGGTAAGAAGGCCTTCGATACAGTAGAGAGGATTCAGCAGAAAACCCAGCAAGTTCGCGAACTGGCCGGGGTGATCGAGAAAATAGCGACCGAGCCGCGCAACGCAAAGGGGGGCAAATAAAATGTTTGACCCCGAGGCGCTCATCGTCAAGGGCGGGGTTCTTATACTGGCCACGCTCTCTGTAGTTCGTCTCGTCTCGACGGAATACAACCGCTTGATGAACGATTTGCGAAGGAAGGGCAAGGACCGTTAGAAACGAAAGGCCCAGGGCTATGAGGCTCTGGGCCTTTTTTTTTCTACTGACAAGGACCCGCAAGGAATAGACAAAAGCTCATCCCTGCGATTGCCGCCACGGCGAGCACGGCTATGGACAACACGTAGCCCCGACCGGAACTTTCTTTGAACATGTATTCAGGAATGATTCTCGTCGGGCCACCAGGTGGCTCAAGAAGATTCGCAATGCGAATCCGTTCCTCTTTAGTCTCCTCGAAAACCTTGTGCTCTCGGACTATCTTTGACCAAATGGCTACAGTCACACCTAAAATTCCGATTGCGGCCACCACGGCAGGCCTCTCATAGATTGGTCTGCAAACATATTTCTCAGACTGTAAAGCTGCCACGCCCCAGGCCACAGCCCCAAAACCTGCCACAGCAGCAGCCGTGTAGAGATGCTCTGCTTCGGATCGAGCGCGCATCGCAACACCTAGCTCTGTCAGCAACAATAATAGAAGAGCTCTTTGGTCTGGGTGAGAAGGTGTTGGTGATAGGGGGGGAGTAACCGGAGTCGACATTTAGCCTCTTATCGAGCGCTGCGGCTCGGTCTCCGAGACCTCGTCCTCTTTTCTGGTTCTAAGTTCGCGGCGAGTGTGAGTGCACCGGCAAAAAACAAAACAGACTTTACAGCCTCGACCTGCTTGCTCTCCCACTTACCCGTCACAGCCCAGCGAACGGGGTGCTCACAGTTTGCCTGAGTCAAAATGTAAGGATAGCCAATCAGACTCTGCATTCGCCGAAGCGCCTCTTCGGGATTAGGGGGCAGGAAAGAATGCTTCACTGGCTTTCCTGCTAGTGCTTCAGCTAAAGGAACTCGCTTCACGCCGACATCGGGCATGCTATGGATGGCCCATTGAATCCCTGTGTTGAAATCGAAGTACTCCACCATTACAAAGTGGACGAAGGGATAGAAATTGCTGTCTATCACCAGCACCGTGCTCGGTGTCCAGTGATATTCTTCGATGTACTGCACCCAGTACGCCATTAGATTTTCCCCCTAATCTGGAAGGCTCCCGATCGGTCAATGTCTCAAAAGGCCGAGCAAGAGACCTACGATGCCAAATACAACGCTAATAATACCAAGGCGGGTCGCAATGCGAACGACGTTCTGCGGGTGCTGGTTGCATGCTCGAATCTTGCCCCACCCCCAAACATTTGCCTCATCAATCCGGAGCGAATACTCACGGCGAGGTTCCAAATTTCCGAGACGCTTCCGATACCAAGAACTCATAACAATGGACGATTCCGGGTTGTTTATTTTGAGTCTCCGCTCATTGGGTTTGTTGTACTCAGTGAGGAAGTTGTCTTCCAGCTGGAGAGCCTCGCAGAACACAGATTCCTTCGCGAGGGAATGAGTGATCTTCACAATGCATCTCGGCGGTAAGTCAGGCCTCTTTAGCCACACGAATCCATCATTCATGTGTTCGAATAGGCTCACGTAGACTCTGTAAGTTCTCAAGTCATTGTTCATTTGTCAGTTATCATACCATGCAGCTTAACGTGACGGTTCGAGTCTAACTTCTCTGACGAGATCGTCGTTCAGCGCGGCGGAATCCCATGTCGAATTTGGCTAGTCGAGTTTGGCGGGGATCATTAGCCAGGCGACGGCGGAGCTGGCTACGGATAGGGCGGCGCAGATGAGGGTTACGATGCGGAAGCTGAAGGCGAAGGCGTGGGAGATGGATGTGCGGAGGAGCGCGGCCGTGGGGGCGTCCAAGGTGGACGGTAGGTCGAGGCCGGCGAGCTTGATTTCGTTCGAGCGAACGTACTGAAGAATGTCGGCTGGAAGCGGCGCGCCAGCGAGGCTGCGATTCAAGCTGGAGCTGAATAATTTCAGTTTTTTCCCCGCCGTCATCCAGCCGCGAAGAGTGCGCTCTAGTGCTGGGCGGCGGCTCCATATTGGGCGAAGGTGACGACGTGGCCGGCGGGGTCTTTCACGCCGATTTCTCTGGCGCCGTAGAAGGTGGTGCGGACGGGCATGACCACCGGCACTCCTTTTAGTGCGGCGATGACGGCGTCGAGATCGTCGACTTCGACGTAGAGGAACGTCGGGCCTTTGCGCATGTCTTTGGCGGCTTGGGCGTCGTCTTTTTGGACGCTGGCGTAGGTTTGATACATCACCTCGGTTGTGCCTTTCTGCAGCATGACGAAAGCGAGTTTACTGCCGTCGGGAACTTCACCGGCTTTAGTAAATCCCAAGCGGTCGACCCAGAAATTCAGGCAGGGTTCGATTTCATCGACCAAAAGTACCGCGGTCACTCTTTTCACTGCGATGGGTTTCATGTGTTCGTCTCCTTGTGCCGAAACAGCGGCTGGAAGCAGCAAGAGCAGCAGAATCGGCAGGAATAAGATTTGTGGGCGCATTGCAATTTTCTCCTTGTCTAATTTTCTGCTTGTCTAAGGCAACTAGTCTTGTTTAGACTAGCTAAGGTTACCGAGAAGCTGTATGCTTGTCAAGGAGGTTTTTATGCAAGCCCAAGTGCGTCGTTTGGAGGATTTGATTTCCGTGGGACCGGCGATGCTTCGCGACTTCGAATTGCTGGGAGTTGGTTCGATGAGCCAGCTCGCGCGACAGAATCCACGCAAGATGTATGACAAGCTTTGCAAGATTAAGGGCCAGCGCATCGACGTTTGTTGTCTCGATACATTTCAAGCGGCAGTCGCGCAGGCTCGCAACCCTTTGCTGCCAGCGGAAAAGTGCCAGTGGTGGTATTGGAGCCGCAGGCGGAAAAGTCGCGATGCCAAGAAATAAGCCAAACAATCTTACGACTCCTGATCTGGTGCTATTGAGCTTGCTCGCCGAGCGGCCAATGTACGGCTATCAGGCCAACGCGGAACTAGAACGCCGGCAATGGCGAGATTGGGTGGGGGTTTCGCGGCCGCAGGTGTACTACTCGATGGAGAAGCTTGCGCGCGCGGGAATGATTGCGGCGGCGGAGGCCGATGAGCCGTCGGGAGGACCGGACCGGCGAGTGTTCGCGACGACTGCGAAGGGGCGAACGGCTTTGGCGTCTGCGCTGGAGCGCGAAGATTGGGCCGTTCAGCGAGACCGGCCGGCTTTTCTTACTTGGCTGGCGCTTTCCTGGCAAGCTCGGGCGGGAGTTACGGCTCGGCAGTTGGAGCGAAGGCGAGAATTTTTGCAGGCTGAGCTAGCCAGAGAACAAATGACGGTGCCTGACGTTCGCCGGGAAGTTGGGCACCGTTATCACGAAGCTGTGTGGATGCTGGAGCTGACGATCGCGCAATTTCGCACGGAATTGCGATGGATTGCTAAGGTGTCCAGCGAGTTGCGGCGTCGCGCGCCGGCTCGGCGGCCGGACTACGCTTCTTGAAGAACACTCAGGATTGCAGATGTTGTTGCAACCAGGCGAGGATAACTGCGAGCAGTTCGTCGTCAAAGGGATGAGGCGTAGGGGAATTGCGGCGGCTCAGGAATTCTGACTGGGATGAATAGCGGCCGAACTCGTGGCCCATGCCTGGAATTTCGGCGTAGGTGGCGCGGCCGGGATGGAAGCTGTCGATGATGTCGACAAGGTATTGGCCCTCGTCGGCACTGGTGGCCGGATCGGACGTGCCGTAGATCACCAGAACTGGGGCGTCGATCTGTTTCCACTGCTTTGCCAAACTGATGTCACCAATCTGCTGCATGTACGGGTAAGGGACTCCCGCGTAGCTAGCGATCATTTCCTTGCATTGGTTTCCGAGTTTGGCAACTTCGTCAGCGGTTTCGTGCTGTAGAAAAAAGTGATACGCGCATTTTGCGTGCGCTCGCACATCCGCGTCGACCTGATCGAGAGGTTCGCCCACGAGCGCGCTTTGACGGCGCACGTTTTCCAGACCGTATTCGAACCAACTGCGGCCAATTGTCTCAGCTGCGATAATGCCGCGAAGATTTTGTTTAGGCAGCGCGAGCGAAGCGATCAATGGGCCGAGGCTGTGCGCGAAGACGAAGATTTTTTCCGAGTCAACGAATTCGTAGCTTCTGAGAGCGGCGAGACCAGCAACATAACCGTTGGCTTCGAGTTCGGCGGTAGCTTTCACGTCGGTACACGCGGGGCCTTCGCTATCACCTTCGCCAGTTTTTTCAACGCGCATGGTGACGAATCCTTTTTTCGCGAGCGCTGAAAGAATCGGGCCGTACAGGGTGTTTTCATTGATCGCGCCGTCGAGAGAATAGCAGCCAAGCCCTCCCATCAGCAGAACGGCAGGGTAGCGGCCGGGAGCTTTCGGGCGAGTGAGGATAGTTCTGCGTCGCGCGCCGTCAACTGTGACTGAGCGGTAAAGAACATCGGCGTCGGCGCTGATTTCAAATGGGCGGGGATTCAGCACGACGGTTTTTTCGATTGCCTGACCTCCGCGTGTTAGCTGGATGGTGACCGAGTCGCCGGCGAGATGGCCGCCAATCGTTAGCGCGAACTCTGCGGAGTCGGAGACGGGCTGGCCGTTCAGCTGGCGAAGAATGTCGCCGGGCTGAATCCCGGCTGTTGCGGCTGCGCTACCTGGGACTACGGCCTTTACGGTCGGAGGATTCGTCAGCGGATCTTCGGGCTTGGCGGTGTCTGCTGCGACGATTACCAGACCGATTACGCCGTGGCGAGGAAGATCGTCGCTGCCAACTGACGTGACGGTTTGAGCGGGTGCGATAGCGGAACACGACAGCAGTGCGAGGCAGCAAAAGCTGGCACGAAACTTCATTGGTCCTCCGGTCTGTGACCTGACAAAAATCTTCACCACAACCGCGCGGCGTTGAGCTTGGCTATTGCTTTGCGCGCGCGTCGATCCAGGCGTTGACCTGAGCGTCCAAGACATCGAGCGGGAGGGCGCCGTTGCCTAAGACTTCGTCGTGGAAGGCGCGCAGATCAAATTTGTCTCCTAACTTTTGGCGAGCGGACTCGCGCAATTTTAGGATTTCGAGTTGACCCAGTTTGTAGGCGAGAGCTTGGCCGGGCCAGGCGATGTAACGGTCGACTTCGCTTTGGATGTTTGGTTCGTCCATGGCGGTGTAGCGGTGGAAGAAATCGACCATTTGATCGCGAGACCAGTGCTTGTCGTGGACGCCGGTGTCGATGACGAGGCGGATGGCGCGCCACATTTCGTTTTCAAGGCGGCCGTATTCGCTGTAGGGATCCTGATAGCGGCCGACTTCTTTGCCCAGGCGTTCTGCGTAGAGCGCCCAGCCTTCGACGAAAGCGGTGTAGCCCGCGTGTTTGCGGAACTCAGGCAGGTCGGGCAATTCCTGAGCGAGCGAGAGTTGAAGATGATGGCCGGGAATGCCTTCGTGGTAGGCGATGGCTTCGATATTTAATGTGAGGCGGTGCTCGGGATCCCATTCGTTCACGTTGATGTGGCCGGGGCGGGAACCGTCGGCGGTGCCTTCGGTGTAGTCGGCGGGAACGGCATTTTTCGAGCGCGAAGCTTCCATGGGAATGACTGTAAGTTTGCTCTTGGGAAGATGGCCGAAAAGTTTGGGGAGTTCGGGCTCCATGTTGCGGGCGTAGTTCGCGTAGAGATCGAGGATCTGTTGGCCGGAAGTGGCGTAGAAGCGGCGGTCGTTTTTGATGTGAGCGTTGAGAGAGGCGAGATCTTTGAAGCCGAGTTTTTGCGCGAGGGCGAGCATTTGGGCTTCGGTTTCGTCCACTTGATTGAGGCCGATTTCGTGAATCTGCTCGGGCGTCAGATCGGTTGTGGTCATCTCGCGAATTTGGAAGCGGTAGCGAGCGGCTCCGTCGGGAAGGGACCAAACGCCGGGGTCGGTGCGTCCATGGGGCGCGTAATCGGTGCGAACGAAGTCGGCGAAACGTTTGTAAGCGGGCACGACTTGATTGTTGATGGCGGCGAGGATGGCTTCGCGAAGCTGTTTTTGTTCCGGTGCGGCGACACTCGAAGGGAACGTTTTCAGCGGCGCGGCGAAGGGACTGGCTTCGCCGGTCTTGGCGGCGATGTCGTCTGCTTCGGCGGCGACTTTTTCGAGGAGGTAGCGCGGAGGCATCAGGCGATCCTGCATGCCCTGGCGCATGTTGGCGATTACTTGATCGAAGTATCGCGGGAGCTGTTGCAGGCGGGCGAGGTAGTTGCGGTAGTCAGCGGCGGTGTTGAAGGGAGTCAGCACGACCAGATCGGGGAGCTCGAGATGCGGGCCGCTCATTTGATCGACGGGCATCTCCCAATTTTTGAACTGGGCGCCTTCGATTTGCTGGCGGAGCGCGCGAATCATTAATTGGCGGCTTAGTGCGTCTTGCGGAGGGAGGGTTGCGGGATCGATGGGTTCGAAACGCGCGAGAAATTTGCGGCTGTGATCGAGATCGGATTGGAAGAACTGAGGAGAGTTGTCGCTGAGGCGATCGTTGTAACGGTTGTCACCCATCGTGGTGGCCCACTCGGGATGAACACGCAGAGTGTATTGCCAGTCTTCGTCGAACAGAGAGCGGAGCTGATCGCGCGGGTTGTCAGACTTGAGCACGGCAGTGGGCGGAGTTGCGGTGCGGTTCTGAGCGCGCGAGGTCTGTATCGGGACTGGCGTGAAGACGCAAACCAGAATAATCAGGGTGAGGATGGGACGTAACAAGGAAGTCATGGTTTATTTTCTCCGCTGTCAAAGGCGCGCTGTATTTCCGCAAGCAACACTTTTCGGGAACACATCTTACTAAGCTGCTGCGGCCAGGCGATAAAAACTTAGTGCGGCGTCGCCCTGTTCGAGGAGGCGGGTGCGTTCGAGACGGACGAGACGCTCGGGCAGCTCCAGGTCTGAGCTGTGTTCGGCGATGACGATACCTTGGGGCGCGATAAGATGCGATGCGTCGAGATATTCGAGGAGGTCCACGTAGCCGTCGTCGTTATAGGGTGGGTCGAAAAAAATGAAGTCGGCGATCAGGTGGCGAGCGGCGAGTTTTTCGAGGCCGCTCTCGGCGTCGGCCAGGATCACTTCGATGCCGGTGCGAATATCGAGGGATTCGAGGTTTTGGCGCGCGAGGCTGATGGAGGAGGGATCGCGGTCGATGAAGAAAACTTCGCGAGCGCCTCGGCTGATAGCTTCGATTCCGATTGCGCCGGTGCCGGAGTAGAGATCGACGAAGAGCGAATCTTCGACAGAGGGGCCGAGGATGTTGAAGAGCGTTTCGCGAAGGCGGTCGCTCGTAGGGCGGACGCCCAGGAATCCTGGGGTGCGAAGGCGGCGGCTGCGATATTTTCCGGCGATGACTCGCATAATTTAGTTAGACGCGGCGGTCAGCAATTTGCGGCAACTTCATAACACGGAAGAAGCCCGCGACAGACTCTATAGTCTGCGCGGAAATTACGGAAGCGGAACTTCAGCGGCTACCCTTCGGCAAGCTCAAGGCAAAGGAAAGATGCCGGGCTGAAGCCCGGCGCTACATAACCATCTCGGACACATGAAGGGCATAGCGCAGTCGCCAAGACGGGGCACTATAAAATGGGGCGAAAAAATACGAACCCGGCGTTTTTGTGGTCTAGCCGACGGAGGCTAGTTGGTAGCGTTTGAGCCAGGCGGCGCTTAGGGATTCGAGGCGGGCGACTACTTCGGCGGCTTTGGCGGGATTTTCGGCGAGAGCGAAGGCTTCGCGGCGGGCTAGCTCGAGAAGTTCGTGGTCACGCAGAGGTTGGGCGACTGAGAACGCGGCGTCGCCGTGTTGGCGGGTGCCGAAAAATTCGCCGGGGCCGCGCAGCTTCAGGTCGCATTCGGCGATTTCAAATCCGTTGGAGGTGGCGACCATGGTTTCCAAGCGAGCTTGCGCATCTCCCGTGATTCGCTTCGACGCGACCAGAATGCATTGAGATTTCTCGGTGCCGCGGCCAATTCTTCCGCGAAGCTGGTGGAGTTGCGCGAGGCCGAAACGGTCGGCGTGCTCGATGACCATCATGGTGGCGTTGGGGACGTCCACCCCGACCTCGATTACGGTGGTGGCGACGAGGATTTGAATTTCGTTGCGGCGAAATTGTTCCATGACGGCGTCCTTCTCTTCGTTCTTCAGGCGGCCGTGAAGCAGGCCAACGCGCAATTTCGGAAAGACGTTTTTCGCGAGACGCTCGAATTCCGCGGTGGCGGCTTTTAGTTCCTGCTTCGATTCTTCGATTACGGGATAAACGATGTAAGCCTGCCGTCCGCGCGCGATTTCGCGGCGAAGGAATTCCCAGACGCCGGGCAGTTGAGTGTCTTCGCTCCAACGGGTTTCGATGGGAGTGCGGCCGGGCGGCATTTCGTCGATGACGGAGAGATCGAGATCGCCGTAAAGCGTGAGTGCGAGAGTGCGCGGGATGGGAGTGGCGGTCATCACTAGAACGTGAGGCGAGGCGCCTTTTTCCATGAGGCGTTTGCGCTGGAGGACGCCGAAGCGGTGCTGCTCGTCCACGATGACCATGCCGAGTTTCTTGAATATTACGGGATTTTCGATCAACGCGTGTGTGCCGACGATTAATTGCGCTTCGCCACTTTCGGCGCGGGCGAGTGCTGAATCCTTCACTGATTTTGTTCTGCCGCTTACGATCAATTCAACGCCGTAGCCAGCATTCTTAAAAATGCGGCGAGCGGAAAGATAATGCTGCGCCGCAAGGATTTCGGTGGGCGCCATTAGGGCAACCTGGTAGCCGTTTTCAATCACGATGGTGGCGGCTTCGAGCGCGACGATTGTTTTTCCGCTGCCGACATCGCCTTCGAGGAGGCGATGCATGGGATAGGGACGTTCGAGATCCGTCGCGATTTCTACGAGGACGCGCTTTTGAGCGGCGGTGGGCTTGAACGGAAGAATGCGCTTCACTGCCTCGCGGATTTTTTCCTCGCGAACGCGCATGGCGATGCCTTTTTGAAAGTGGTCCCGCGAACGGCGCAGAGCGAGAGCGAGCTGATAGTAGAAAAATTCTTCAAAGATCAGGCGCGTTTGCGCGGGGCTGCGAAAACTGTTCAGCAGCTCGATGCTTTCATTCTTGGGAGGGAAGTGCGCGTAGAGCAGAGCTTCGCGGCGCGATGGGAAACGATAGCGTTCGAGGATTTCGGGGGGAAGGGCGTCGGGAATGTTGCCGTCAAAACTGTTCAACACGGCGTAAATGATGCGGCGGAGCATTCGCGAACTGATTCCGCCGAGCGCTTCGTAGATGGGGACGATGCGGCCGACTTCGGTGGAATCGGTTGCGGCGTTTTCAACAGCGTCCACGGATTCGATCTGCGGATTCACCATTTCCAGGCGAGCGGGGCGATAAGGGTCTACGTCCACTTTTCCGTGCAGAACAAAGCGGCGGCCTTCTTTCATGGTGGCTGCAAGGTATGCGCCGTGAAAGAAGCGGGCGTGAAGAGTGCCAGAACCGTCACGGAAGGATGCGTGGAAAATTGCAGCGCGACCGCGTGCGAAGCGAACCGTGCCGCCTCCGCCGGCGGTGACTTCCGCGAGAATCGTGTGCACCTGGCCGGGAATAATTTCTGCGATGGGCGTGAAGCGGATGCGGTCTTCGTAGCGGAAGGGAAGATAGCCGAGCAAATCGCCGACAGTGGGCAAGCCACGCTCTTCGAGAATTGCGGCGCGATGCGGGCCGACGCCTCGGAGATATTTCACCGGATTGGTTAAAGAGATGCTCATGCGTTCAAGGGCGGTTGCGGATGCTTTCGCACAACGGACTCGCAGGACTTTTATACCACTGTCGGGCGTAGCAGGTGTTCCTCGCGACGTAGAGGGAGACTACGATTGTTGGTGGGCCGAAGCGCGAGGGGTGCCGGTTTCCGAGGTTGTGGTCAGCTTCCGATTTACGGCGGTAGTCAGGGCTTTGCCTAGGGCGCAGTGACATCCTCTCGTCGGAGTTTGGGGTTATACTCAAGGCTTTACGAAACCGCAGATGGCGGCCGTGCACTCTGACAAGGAGCGGCTCTTGCGACGATATGTCATTCGAGGAGTAATTGCGTTTCTGATTTGCGCTGGCGCAAGTGGACTCGCTCAGAGTCAAGAGGTCCCCTCACCAGCGCCTCCGCCACAAGCTCCCGATGCCGCGCCAGCGCACCATCAGCTGGACCTCCAGCCACTGCGGCTGATTCACCAGGTAACCCCAGCTTATCCTCCCGAAGCTGTCAGTAATCGTATCGAAGGAAGTGTGCTGCTGAACGCAGTGGTTGGCTCAAACGGTTCGATCAAAGCACTCCAGTGCGTCGGTGGGCCCGCTGAGCTCAAAGACGCGGCTATGGAAGCTGTGCGGCAATGGCAATACACGCCCTTCCAGCTAAATGGCGCTGCCATGGAAATCCATATCGAGATCGGAGTGCTCTTTTCTCTCACGAAGAACGACTACAAGGCAGTGGCCGAGAGCAATTATCCCGTTTCAATCGAAGTATTCGCGTCATCCGCGGATGTTCCGCCGCCGAATCATCCCGCTCCAGACAGAAAGGGCGCGTCCTCTATCCCCGACACTATCGAAGGCATCCAGGCGCAAACCGCGGAAGTTTTCGATGCTTGGAGCAAGCGGGACCAACGAAGATTTGAAGAGATGCTGAACGGGTTCGCGTTCGAAGATCCCACGGCCTGGCTAACAACCGCTTTCGGTCCGCAAAGCGGTACCGCGCTGGTACGGGACTATGAAATTAGCTTGGAGAAATTCAAGCAGCATATGACTCGCGTCGCTGAGTACTCAAAGGTTTTGACCGATTTGCACGTCGAATCGTCAATCGTGCCAATTCCGCCCGAAGAAGCTGGCCAGTCAGACGGACCGCCCGTCCCCATCGAGCCCCTAAAGATCGAAAACTTTCGTTTCTTCGTCGTCACCGGACCCGGAGACTGGGTATTTTCATTTGTGTACGCGGACGGCGCATTTCACATCGTTGGCGGCACGCACACATTCTGGAACGAGGATTGGCAACGCAAGCAAAACACACACTCAATGACCGTGGTTCCCGCCGCCGTCAAATGATGGCGCTTTGCTATAAAAGAGCAATGCGCCGACACGATTAGGTGGCGGCGGAGCGGAGCATGGCAATGCCTTCCACTGAAAGACTCGACACTCACCGTAAAGCGCTCACACTGAATCTCGATGCAGCCGCGTTTGGGTCTTTCGCCGAAATCGGGGCCGGACAGGAAGTCTCGCACTGGTTCTTTGTAGTGGGAGGCGCCTCCGCCACGGTGGCCAAAACTGTTTCAGCCTACGACAAGGAAGTTAGCGACGATCTTTACGGTTCTGGATCGCGCTATGTATCCAGGCAGCGACTCGAAGCAATGATGGACAAGGAATGGGCGCAGCTTCTCACGCAGTTGGGCAAAACACGTGGGACGCAAACGCGCTTTTTCTCTTTTGTCGATACCGTCTCCGCGCGTAACTTCGCCGGAACAAACGACCCCCATGGCTGGGTCGGTCTCCGATTTCAATTGCTGCCCGGTGGCCCTCCGAACGACATCCTGCTGCACATCAATATGCGCGATCCAGCAAATGTCCTGGAGCAGGAAGCCATCGGAATTCTGGGCGTCAATCTGATTTACGCGGCGTTCTATGAATTGCACAGCGAGGAGTCATTTCTAGCTGGCTTGGCAGAGGAGATCGTTAAGGAGCGAATCGAGATCGATTACATAGATCTTCGCGGACCGGCATTCGAACATTGGGATCGGCGTAGGCTGCTAGCGCATCTGGTGAAGGCAGGTTTCGCGGAGGCTGTATTTTTCCCATCCAAGGGACCCACGGTTCCTCCTACCGATGCTCTCTATAAGAAAGCCGTGGTGCTTGCGCCGGGAAACTTCGACCACGAGGATTCAGCTCACTCGAAAATTCACATGCGATTGCTGGCTTCGGGGATCCAGGAGCTTCGGAAGGAGCTGGGCGAAACAAATGCGGCGCCGACCGGCTTTTTTTGCATGACAGTTGCTTCGCTCACGTCGAACGATCCGGCTCCGGAGATCCCGGACTTGCTTGGCCGTATCGACGCTCTTCTCGCCGCCGGCGGGGATGTACTCCTTTTTCGTCAACGCGAGCTTGAACATATGACGGCTTTGGTAAACCGTTATACGCAGGCTCCGGTCCGCTTCGTCGCAGGTCTCTCGCTGATCATTCGTGCGATTGAGGGTATTTACGGCAATCTCGAAGGGACCCTTCTGGAAGCGGTCGCACATCTTTTCGCGCAAAACGTGCGCATCTACGCTTATCCGATGACCTCTGCCGAGCTGCATGAAAGACTGAAGGGAGTTTCAGCTAGCGGTTGGGAATGGAGTGAGACGAACGGAATGGTTTCTGCCGCTCAGCTGCGGCGCGCGCCACCCATTGGACACTTGTTCGCATACCTTCTCGCCAGCCACTTTCTCGTGCCTATGGATGTTGCTGCGACGCTGGAAGCTGGTGCTTGATTGACGGGTGGACTGATGTACGACGCCTCGGGGCCGACAACGAACGCGACCAACGCAAGAAAAGACGGTGTAAAATGCGGGAAGCGGCAATCCTCGGAGATTGTTTCCGAGGCTTGCCAGGTAAGAAGGGACTGTGTTTTGCGGTCGTGCATCGAGAGTTGCGACATCTTGAGGTGATAGCTAAATGTGCAGAAACATCAAGATTCTTTTTAATTTCGATCCGCCTGTTACTGAACACGAGATTCGGAATGCTTCGCTTCAGTTCGTGAGGAAGATCAGCGGGTTTAGCAAACCGTCGAAGGCGAACGAAGCTCCGTTTGAGAGCGCGGTGGATGAAATCGCGGAAATCTCGAGTCGGCTTTTGCATTTGCTGCAGACGAATTCGTCGCCCAGGAATCGAGAGGAAGAAGCCGCAAAAGCGAAAGCCAGGTCCGCAGAAAGATTTGCCACTTCGCCGCAACGTTGAACGTTCTCTAGTCCCGCAGTGTCAATCAGGCGGTCGCCGGGTGTCTCAGTGTTCGCCTTTGAAAGCTTTGTCTGGATATGGCGGAGCTTTCGGGACTGGTCGCGGATCATCTTGAATCTGTTTCTTGAGATAGTTCACCGCAGCGTCCAGTTGTGCGTCGTCGCCCGCGAAGGTTGCGTGGGGAAGATCGTCCACTACGATATCTGGGTCGACGCCATGGCCCTCGATCAACCATTTTCCTTCAGGTCCGTAGACGCCGGTCTCGGCGGCAGTAGCAATCCCGCTATCAGCCAAGCGATTGTTCGCCGACAGCCACACTTCGCCTCCCCAGGTGCGTGTTCCAATTACTTTGCCAAGTCCCAGACGGCGAAATCCCTCGGCAAAAGCCTCTCCATCGGACGCTGTGTTCTGATCGCAGAGAACCACAATGTGCCCGCGAAAGGCGTACTGCATGTTCCAGGTGGGATTTCCAATTCTGGGCTGGAAGAAAAACCAGCTTTGACGCAGGAGTTTTTCGAGAATCCACGAATCGATATTTCCGCCGTGGTTATCGCGAACGTCAACGATCAAGCCCTGTCGGTCGTACACAGGATAAAATTCGCGCGCCCATTGCTCGATGTCCGCCGGTCCCATGGCCTGCAAATGAACGTAGCCGATTTGGCCTTTGGAGTCGGACTCGACCTTCAGTCGCCGAGAGTACTCCCACTCCTTGTAGCGCAGCTTTCGCTCGTCCCTTAGCGGGATCGGCGTGACGATCACTTCCCGCATCTCTCCCGACGCAGATTTCACTTGCAGCATGACTTGCCGTCCGGCCTTACCCCGCAAGACAGCTCGCTCGTCTGGCACGTTCAACAACGATTCTCCGTCGATACTGATGATCACTTCACCTTCGCGGACCATCGATTCGGGTCTCGCCAGAGGCGCGGCTTCGTTTGGCAAATCGGGATCGTGGACAAAAATATGTTCGACCACGGATCCCCCGGCTTGCTTATCGCGGCGTAAGATAGCTCCCAAGGAGGCAAGCTCTACGTCATCCGGAGCTTTGCGCGAATCACCTCCGTGGACGAAGATGTGCAAGGCTGAAAGTTCGCTGACCATCTGCGCAATGAGGTCATTTAGCTCCTCACGGTCCGCAACTCGATCGACAAGCGGAAGATAACGCTGGCGCACTTGCACCCAATCCACTCCGTGCATGTTCCGGTCGTAAAAATAATCACGTTCCAGGCGCCAAGAATCCAAAAATAAACCGCGGTAGTCCGCGCGCGGCGTGGTGGTAAACGTCCAATGTGAAAGATCGATCTTCGCTTTGGCGAGCGTCTTGCCGTCAGCGAGCGCCGCGCCTTTCACGTCCGAGTCCAAAATAAAGAAATCGTCGCCCTTGTTCACCAAAAGCTTCTTCCGATTCATCGAAGGCTCGAACGCCCTTATATCCGACATAACGGTTTCCAGCGGCTCGCGCTGATTCGCGATGTCCACGCATTGGAGATTCGTTTTCGGCGGGAGATCGTCATCGCGCTGGGTCCAGCACAGCCGCTTTTCAAAGGCCACCAGGTCTGAATAGTTGCCGGGAGGGACAGGGACTTCGCTTAGGCGGCTTGCCAAATTCTTGAAATCTATGTTTACGGGCACTATTTTCTCCGGTACCTCCTTCTTAGGTTCCACCTTTTTGTCTGCCGACTGACCAACAGGTTTTTCGTCTTTATCTGACTTAGTTTCCTTCGGCTCCGTTGGTTTGGAGGCTGGATCGGGGTGTAATTCGTCCGCAGGCGAGAAAGGGGATCGCAGATCGTTGAGCAGAGCCAGCTGATAGATCTTCATGGAGCGATCGAAATACGGCTCGGGTTGCCGGGCGCCCCATGGTGAGTGGACTGCCGTGGTGAGCATCCGATCCGACAAGAAATACAACCACTTTCCGTCGCTGCTCCATGCAGGACTGCCGCTGTTGTAGCGATCGGACGTCAAAGTTTCGATCGCGCCGGAATTTACATTCAAGACTTTGATTTGCGAGAAGTGGTTCGAGGCGTCTTCCACGAAAGCAAGCCATTGGCTGTCAGGTGACCACGCCAAATCGGCAAAGTCGCTCTCCATCGATTGCGCGATGCGTTTCTGTTCTTTAGTGCGAACGTCAAACAGCCACAACTGCTGATCTTTGTCGCGATTTGCAATCCAGCGTCCATCCGGCGAGGGCACACCTTCCCATCGGAGAACTTTTGCGTCGTGGGTCCATTGCTCCGATGAACCAGAGCCATTGGCTGGGAACTTCCAGAACTCGGTTTCGCCACTTTCCGTCGAAAGCGCCAAGATCGATTTGCCATCCGGGAGGAATCGCGCATCCCGGTAACGCACGCCCGGTGTTCCCGCGACTTCCACGATACGACCGCTCTTTGCCGGCAGCGAGAACACTTCACCCCTGGCAGTGAAAACGGCGGCACCGCCGTCGGGGGATATGTGTGCTTCGGTGAGGTACTCCAAGGGCTTTTTTACCCAATGTTCCCTCAATTGGTCGAAGTCCGACAGCAGGGTGATCGGAACAATCTCGTCATTTCCGGAACGAACATCCAGTACCCGCAAATCCGCGCCCCACTGATACACGATGCGTCCGTCAGAGATTGACCCGGACTGCACATCGAAGTCGCGATGATGCGTGTGCTGTTTCAGATCGTGACCATCGCTGTCGATTGAGTACACATTCATCACTCCATCGCGATCCGATAAAAAATACAATCGTCCATCCCAGAACATCGGATTGTGTGAGGTTCCGGACCAATCAGCCGTCAGGGGAACCGCCTCCGCGCCACCGTCATAGCGCCAGATATTTTCCGCGGTGCCCCCTCTGTATCGTTTTGTCGAACTTGACTGGCGTCTGAATCGAGTAAAAAAAAGCGTTCGGCCATCTGATGAGTAACTCGCTTCGGCGGCCTGCGCGAGCGGTACGATCGTCTGCGCACCGCTTGCGTCGATCGCCACCAGCTTCGAAAAAGGTCGCGTCGAATATCTATCCGTGTTGATCAGTAGCCGCCCGTCGGTAGTCCAGCCGGCCACTTCCGCATTTCCGTCCCAAGTCCGTCGCTCGGGTAGCCCGCCGTCAATCGACATAGTGTAGACGTCGCGTGGACCGTCGTACTCGGCCGTGAACGCTACAGTCTTGCCGTCGGGAGAAATAGCCGCTCCAATCTCTTCCCCCGGATTCGATGTTAGCCGCTTCGCCACGCCACCTTTGACGTTCACTGACCACAGGTCACCTTCTGCAGTGAAGATAATTGTCTCGCCGTGAATCGCCGGGCTCCGGTAATATCCGGGTCGCGTGATCGATGTATCCCCGGCCAGTTGCGGGACGAGGGGCAGAATCGAAGCTAGAACGCTTGCGAAAATGAGCGCGCCACAAAATCTTCGGATAGAGCGCGGAATGAAGAGAAGATTTTGCGTCATGGACGGGGGGACAGAAAACAACGCAACAAGAACGTCAGCGAGTTTGCGCATACGAACTCCTTCGATCGGTCGTTATGTTTCGGGCGCAGGATCGTCGGCGAGTCTACTTGCTGGCTTGTTGAGGAAGCAAGTCGAAATGCTCAACTCCCGACAAGTCGGATCCCGTAGCCCGGTGGCGGTTTTCGGCCGAGATTTTACAACTTAGTCGCGGCTACACTATATTTGGGCAATGGCGGTTGGGCACGCGAAGCAATGCTTATGGAACGAAAATTTTTGGGAGTTACTTTTCGGAGATGGATTGAATATACCGTAGCCATACTCTTGGGCAACGCGATTTACTATCTTTCTCTGGTTCCACACCTTCCGCAGGCGCTTCGACACCAAGGATTTCTTCTGGATTGGGGCAGTTTGACCGACTTCGTGGTCTGTCTGGCTGTATTTGGATTGCTCCGGTTGGGCGCAAAACTCTGATTGGCGCACGCCGTGCAATTTAATATTCGGATTAGTTCGTAGAACTGTAGGCCAAGAAATTGCCGTACTAACTTCTGATTTAAAGCATGCCTTTGCAACAGATTACAGCGGCGGCGCATCGCAATTAGAGACAGGCTGCGGGGCCAATGTTCGATAGTGGGAAATCAACGTCCGCGGGTGCTCACCAACGGCCATCAGAGCCGTCTATTTATCCGAATCTCGCAGAAAGGCTAGATGCCGGGGAAAGCGGGATTCGCGAATCCGAAAAAGCGGTCGGAAGCGAATCCAAGCCGGCGGCAAACACCATGGGGATGAGCGTCGCATTTGAAGGTGATGCGCGCGCAGCAGCGACGGTGAAGCTTGCGGAAGAGCAAGCACTCGTCCGGAGCGCACAAGCGGGAGACCGCCTGGCGTTCGAGGAACTGGTGCGGCGCTTTGACCGAGAAGTGCTGCGTCTAGCGCTAAATTTGGTAAAGCGTCCCGAGGATGCTCGGGATATTTACCAGGAAAGTTTTTTGCGGGTTTACCGGAATTTGCATCGCTTCCGGTTTGAGTGCAGTTTTTATACTTGGCTTTACCGGATTGTGACCAACGTGGCGCTGGATCATTTGCGGCGCCGGACGAGCCGTCGAGAAGATCAGGCTCCGGTGCCGGAAGAAGCGGAGGGTGGGACGCGAGACTTTTTCGACCGTCAGCCGGAGACGAGGGCGGCCTCGAATCCAGAAAGACATTTGCTGGGGCAGGAGTTGGGCGAACACATCGCGACTGCGCTTGACCGACTTTCTCCGAGAGAGCGAATGGTATTCGAGATGAAGCACTATCAAGGATTGAAATTGCGAGCCATCGGAGAAATGCTGGGAACCTCCGAAGAAACGGTGAAGAATTCGCTTTTTCGCGCGACTCGAAAGTTGCGCACGAGTCTGGATGGGATGAGGTAAGCTCTACAAGTTTGATAGGCGAGGACGAAGAGAATGCAGCAGGAGCAGTACGGAAAAAAATCGACCGAGACGTGCGAGGAATTGGGGCCGCGTTGGACGCTTTTTGCGGCGGGCGAACTTGATGCGGCCGAAATCGCCGAGTTGAATGACCATCTTCTGCACTGCGAGAATTGCAACGCGACACTGGCGCAAGAGAACGCGCTGCTTGCGTTACTTTCTTCGAATCGCATGGAGCCGGACGCTGCCTTGTTGGGTGGATGCCGGGCGAGCCTTGAAGACGCCCTGGATCAGAAAGAAGAGGGTGGCTGGCTGCGGCGGGCGGTGAGAACGTGGATACCCGGTAGTTGGATTTCGCCTGCGCCGGCGTGGAGCGCAGCTTTACTTCTTTTGATCGGGTTTTCGGTGGGAATTCTGGGGCCGAGATATTTGAGGCATTCTGCGGCTCCGAACAGCGCGAGCCAGCCGGTGGCTTCGAATCCGGTGAGCGCGTTGACTGGAACCACGAGTCCGGATGATCCCGCGAATTCTTCTTTGAGCGCGCTCGATCTGCATACGGCGTCGGTTGCCGGGATCAACGTGTTTCCGTCAATGAACAACGAGCCGCCGCAGGTAGAGCTGCAGCTCAAGACCCAGCAGCCGGTGACGGTGCAGGGAACCGTAAACAATGACGAAGTGAAGCGCGTTTTGATGTTCGTGCTGCACAACAATCAGCGCTTCGATCCGGATGTGCGCATGAACGCAGTCGAGCTGCTGCGCGCTCGTAATAATGATTCGGATGTTCGCGCGGCGCTTTGCCAGACGGTACACACGGACCACAACGCCGCCGTACGGCTGAAAGCTCTGGAAGCGCTGGACGGCGCGGAACCACAGGACATCATCCAGCAAACGCTGCTGGATGCGCTGGTGGACGACCAAAATCCGGGCGTGCGTGTGGAAGCAATCAATGCGCTGCGCCAGATGGCGGCGAAGGGTCAGGTGGAATCTGATGATCATTTGCTTGCCGTTTTGCACGAGCGTATGCAAAAGGATCCGAGCACGTACATCCGGCTTCAGAGCGCGGCGGCGATTCGCGATCTAGGGCCGCGACAAAAATTCTAAAATGCGAAGCGCACAAGTCGCTCTCACGCTCCGGCGCGCGTTTCGAAATTCCCTCGACGGATTCTCCGGCAGTTCCCTCACTTTTTCGTCAGCCGTTTTTCTTTTGGTCGTTCTTGTTGGTTTTCCCGGGTCCACCCACGCAACTGCGGGAAAAAGGGACAAGGGAACGCAGGATGTTTCCCGATCCGGCTCAAGGCTCAAGAGCGATATTAGAGGTGAAATCCCAACACGCGACGGCCGGCGAATTCATCTCGTACTCGATCTGGGCAACATCATTGTCCACACACAGAATTCGGGCAAGGTGAATTACACAGTTCACCTTGAAGCAGATGCTTCCCAGAAGGACGCGAAAGAGCTGCTAAAAAGTTTTTCCATCATCGCGCACGAGACCACTGAAGGCGTTTATTTGCGGGGGCAGACTTCGCGCCAATCCAGCGGGCGGCTGTGGGTAACGGTGACAGTAAACGTCCCGAAGAGTTACAGCCTGGAGCTTTCCACGGGCGGGGGGAACATCGATAGCGACGACATTGATGGGACGGAGACGGTCTTAACGTCGGGCGGCAACATCACGGCGGGAAATGTAGGCGGGAAGGCGCGGCTGGTAACCGGCGGGGGACACATCAGAGTAAAGAATGTCGCGGGCGGATTATTCGGCAATACGGGCGGCGGCCACATTACTTCCGGTGCGGTTTCGGGCGGCGCGACGCTGCACACCAGCGGCGGGCATATTCGCATGGCTTCCGTTGAGGGACTGGCGAAGTTGAGCACGGGCGGCGGAAACGTGACGGTGGAGCACTCCGGAAGCGAGTTGAATGCGGAGACGAGTGGCGGGCAGATCGAGGTTGGAGAAACGACAGGTCTGGTTCGTGCGAAGACGGGCGGTGGCGGAATTCGTGTGGTACGCGTATCCGGCCCGACAGATCTTGAAACGGTGGGCGGCAGCATTTATCTGACACAAGTGGATAGCGCGGTGAAAGCTTCCACGGGAGCTGGACTTATAACGGCGTGGTTCGTGGCGCCGGTAAAATCGCCGAGCCAGTGCCAGCTTCAGTCGAACGACGGCGACATCGTGGTGTATATCCCGCGGCAACTTCCGGTGACGATAGATGCGCAGGTTCAGTCAGGTGGGGAGCATCGCGTGATCGTAGATCCCGCGTTTCAGCTGAAAATGAGCTACGACGCGGCGTCGGACGGCGGGCATTCGGTTCGGGCGGAGGGCGCGCTGAACGGCGGGGGAGAGGTTCTGCATTTGCGCACCGTAGCGGGCAATATTCGCGTGGTCGCGAGCGACGCGGGCAAGCAAGTACAGCTTTACAAGCAACAGATGGCACAGCTTGAAGAGCAGATTCGATTGCAGATGCAATTACTTGAGCAATCGCAATCCCATGAGAATTCGCCATAGACTGAGCTGAGAAGGTTGCGTAAGCGCAGGGCGGGCGAGACGATTTCCGGCAGCAAGAGGGCCGCACGTTCACAGAGGAAGGAAGCAGATTCGAAGGGGGCGTACTGTGCAAACGACGATGCTGAACTTTCATTGCCAATTTCGTTCGCAACGATTAATCAAGGTTGCTTCAGCGGTATTTTTTCTGCTCGCCGGATTTTTTTGTACTTCTCTGCGCTGCTCTGCTGCCGCTGATGAATTGTTCAAGCAGACGTATCCGCTACCGCCGGGCGGGAGCTTTCTATTGGAAAATGTGAACGGTTCAGTTCACGTGGACGGATGGGAACGGGATGAAGTGGAAGTGAGCGCGGTGAAAACAGCGCAGAGCGATCAGCATGACCTGGACTTGGTGAGAATTGAAGTTGACAGCAAACCCGGGCAGATTGCCGTGCATACGCGTTACCCGAAGGGCCAAGGGGTTGAGGTAGCCGTGGAGTATCACGTGCATGTGCCATATCGAGTGCTACTGGGCAGCGTACAAACGGTCAACGGCAGCGTGATGGTTCGCGGCATTGAAGGCGCAGGAGAATTGCGCTCGGTGAACGGGAACGTGGAAGTGACTGACAGCACGGGGCGGTTCAGCGAGAAAACGACAAATGGAAATGTGCGTCTGGAACTACGTCAATTGTTTGATGGCGGGCCAATGAACCTGGAGACGGTGAATGGTTCGGTAGTGCTGGGTTTGCCTTCTACCGCGCGGACGGAATTGAAAGTCCTGAGTATGAATGGCGACGTATTTTCGGAATTGCCGGTGACTTCGACTGCCGGGTCCATGGGTGCGCGAGCGTTCCAAGCGAAAATGGGAAGTGGCGGAGGACAGATTTCAGTCCGCACAATCAATGGCGGCATTCACCTGTTCTTGCAGCGACCAGGGGTTTAAAAGGGGCGAAACTCTCACGTGAGGAGGAAACACATGAAGGAGTTTTCGTGCACGAAGATCGCGTTTGCGGGAGTGTTGCTACTAGCCTTGGGCAGCACACCAGGAACGCTCAAGGGCCAGTCCGAAACCCAAGGTAAAACTCCCGCCAGTTCCGCTGCCTCTCCGGCTTCCGGATCAGTAGAGGCATGCCCGGATTCGAAAACTCTTGCGGAACAATTGAACGGCGGCACACGTACTACAGAGCAGGAACTGCAAGCGCAGCTTGCCAATCTGCAAGAGAAGATGGCCAAGGAGGTCGAGATGAACGCGCCGCAACTTCGGAAGCTGCAGAGTCTCTCGGCTCAGTATGCGGGCAATCAGGATCAATGGCAGGGGCGCGCGGAAGAGATCGCGTCTCAAGCTGATCAGCTTGCAGCCCTGGCGCAAGAAAAGACGGCTGAGGTTTGGGCCCAGGAACCGAAAATATTCACGTCTATTTCGGATGAAGGCAGCGGATGGCTGGGCGTCGAAATCGGCGAGGTGACTGCGGACAAAGCCAAGGAATTGAAACTTTCGGAAGTGCGCGGCGTTGAGGTGATCGACGTGGAACCGGATAGTCCGGCGGCCAAAGCGGGTCTGAAGGAACATGACGTTATTACACAGTTTGACGGGCAATCGGTGGAAGGCACGGTGCAATTCCGCCGACTGGTACGCGAAACGCCCGTAGGGCGCAGTATCGCGCTCGGGATTTCTCGAAACGGCGCGACACAAAATGTTTCGGTAGAACTTGGCAATCGCAGCGCGCTGCTCGAGAAGAAAATGAAAGGAAAGATGCGGGATCTTGACGGCGTTTATGCGTTGAGTGCGCCGAACTTTGATTTTCGTTTGGACGGGCCGGAGATTTTCGGCGTGACGGATGGGCGCACGCCTCAGTTGGGTATAAGCGCCGAAGATCTTTCCGGGCAACTGGGAGCTTATTTCGGAGCACCCGAGGGCGGGGGGATATTGGTGCGCGAAGTCCGCGCAGGCACCGTGGCGGACAAAGCGGGGCTGAAGGCCGGGGACGTGATCATCAAGATAAACAGCAAGCCGGTCAATTCACTCGGCGATCTTCGCCAGCAGTTGCGCGACAAGAGCGACGAGAAATCGGTGAGCCTCGGAATCCTGAGAAAGGGTTCGGAGATGAGCGTTTCGGTGGCGATTGAGAAGCCGCAACCGATGGAGTCAACTCACATGGTGCGGCGCGCACAACTTTAGGAGCAAATCGGTATCCACTTGTATTCCCATCCAAAGGCCCGGGCACGCTCCCGGGCCTTTTATTTTTCACTGGAGTATTGCGGAGCAGGAATTGACTTCTGACTGGCAAGATCCAAGTGTTATTCGCGGATTATTTCGGCGTTCGCGCTGGGGGCCAGGAGACGCATCAGTTTGGGGCCATCGAAAAACGCGTCAATTTCATTGTCTTCCGTTTTGACACGCAATTCTTCCAAACTGGCCCCGCCGACGTCCTGTTTGCCGAGCGACTCGACAGTGATCGTTCCGGGGGTTATTTCCTGCGGGACGAGAACGGAAAAGGATTGCACGCCTTTCTTATCCCAATCGTAGAGACGAAAGAGAATCGCATATTGATGGTAAAGATTATTATCGAGGACAGCGATGCGAGGAGAATTGAAGGTGAATTTTTGGTTGTAAGGCCGCGCACCGTCCACATGCAGCTCCACGTCAGCGTCAACGCCGTTGAAGACAATCACGGAGGAGGCTTTTTTCGCGCCTTCGGTGGACCATTCATATCGCGCGGGCGTACCATCCGGCTTCAAATTAAGCGTTCCAGTGACGCGGGACGAGCCTTTCGGGGCTTGGATTTCGGAAGTGCCGTGGGCCACCCAATCTTTTCCGCTCGGTCCGATCTCGAATTCTTCCTTGCCGACTGGTTGTCCGCTAACCATGATGCGGAATTTTCCTTTGTCAGGCGCAAACGCCGTGTCTGGGCCGGCCGTCGGTTGCGGGCGGCGATTTGCGCGAGACGGCGCGGTCGCAAGGAGGGCCACGATCGTTGCCATCACAGCTGAGATTAGGAATAACGACCGCTTTGAAGGCGAAGAACTGAGCTTGCTAGTCATGCAGTCACCTTGGGGAAGATTCCCAGTGCAAGAATTTGTTCCACTACCCGCAAAGGCTCGGTGTTGGTTTCGACTCGGTAGTCGGCGAGTTCGTAAGACGGCAAGCGTTCTTCGTAAAGTTTCCGAAAGCTGGCTTCATCGCGAAACAGCGGGCGATCGGTGATGTGAGCTGCTCTCTTCAGCAGGTCCGTCATAGGGCAGTGCAGCCAGACCAACGCCGCCGAGTTCTGGCGGAGCAAGGCAACATTTTGCTGTTGAGCTGTGGTCCCACCGCCGAGAGAGATGATGCGAGGCTTTTGTTGCTCAGCAGCTTCACCCAGAATGCGCGCGAGCTGGTTGTATTCCGCGCGACGGAATTCCGACTCGCCGAGCTTCGCGAATATATTCGGAATCGTCTGCCCGGTAGCTTCCACGATCCGCTTATCGAGATCCACGTGCAGCCATCCGACCTGACGCGCGAGGAGGCGCGCAACTGTGGATTTGCCGGTGCCCATAAACCCGGTGAGGCAAACGAGCGTACGCGAGCGAGTTTCACTAATCATGGAAGCCGAACACCGCTAGCGGGTTGTCGTAATTGCGGAATGGAGCAATCAATCACGTTTGAGAATGTTGATTGTACCATCGAAGGAAGTCAATTCGACTTTGGCGCGGCCGGCGTTGAATGTGCCGAACAAGCTATTCCCAAACCGGCTGTAGAAATGCTGCTGGTGGGCTTTCGGAGTGAGGCTGGCTTCGTTAATTACTTTGCCTTTCAATGAAGTGGCGCTCAGGTCAAAAGAATCCGCCGGAGAAAATCGGACTTCGATGATGCCGCTGTAATTCTTCAAGCGGTAAAGTCCGTTGGGAAGAAACTCGCCCGAGAAGAGGATATTGCCGGTGGATGTTTGGGCGTGGACATGAAAGCTGTGAATGTCGGTGAGGCGAAGATTTCCGCTAATGGAAGAAATCTCAAGTTTTCCGGCGCAACGAGTGCATTGGAAAGAGCCGCCCACGGTCTTGATGGTTACGTAGCCCGCGGAGTCTTCCAGGTCAACAGCCGCGGCCACGGTCTCGACGTTCATGTCGCCAAGGACGTTGGCGACATTTACTTCTCCCGAGTCATTGTGAATCTGGAGCTCGGCATCTTCCGGGACGTTAATCTGATAGTCGGCGCGCAAATCTTCGGGCGCGACATTATCGGAGGCTGCATGAGTGGAAACATCCACGCGGTTACCCATTTGTTCAGCGTCCACTTCGACGTCGTCGCTCGCACGGTTTGAAATCACCATCACTTCCGATTTGGTCCAGGCTTTGACGGTGATCGTGCCGTTCGGATTATGAAGGGTGATGACCGGGTGAGCTTGAACCTTGAAGTGCTGCTCCTGGCGGCGAGGTTGCGGCGCAGCGGAAGCGATGCTACAGATCAGAAGGCCGGGAACCAGCAAACTGGCGGCTTTCCAGCTTCGGTTGCACACTAACTGTTGACGAACAAGGTGACTGGCGCTCATCGGTTGTTTTCTCCGCGTTCCGTCATCTGCGCTAGCAGATCCGCCTTCTGCTGATAGGCTTCGTAGAGATAATCCCGCGCCACTTCGTT
>Ga0209330_1000060_pt1 | contig 53050 bp, 46 predicted proteins | sample JacPinW_OM2H0_O3_FD_187969 | JGI IMG/M metagenome (GOLD analysis project Ga0209330, IMG submission 187969) | Forest soil microbial communities from Algoma, Ontario, Canada - Jack Pine, Ontario site 1_JW_OM2H0_O3 (SPAdes) (version 2) | ecosystem: Environmental > Terrestrial > Soil > Boreal... | reverse complement strand
GTAGAGCAGTCACGGTTGGGTTATATACAGCAAGAAATCCGGTAGTGGCTTCGTCGAAGATGTGCAATGCGAAGGCCACGCACAGCGCAAACCACGCGCTGCCAAAACCCGAAGTTGATAATGCTGGCGGTGCTGGCCTCAAGGAATCGCCTGGTCGCGTTAATTCTTAATTGTCAGCAGGTAATTAGCAATCAAGATCCCACCAACGTTCCGGAAAAGCACAATGGGTAACCTATCGTAACACTTCGCTCATCAGCGCCAGCAAATTGTCTTCTGAATCGCGAAAGAACGTCATCCACAAATCGTGCGCCGGCATACTCGCAATCAAGTGCGGCTCGTCTTCAAAACGCACTCCCCTGTCCTTCAGCTTTCCGTAGGCTGCCTTGATGTCGGGTAGGGCAAAATATAGAACCGAGCTGAGATGATCGAATTCCAGTTTCTCAGCCCGGTCCAACATCAGCCGCACCCCGCCGCAATCAAAAAACGCCAAACCCGGGGGCACCTTGAAGAGCAGCTTGAGCCCCAGCACATCCTGGTAGAAAGCGGTGGCGCGCTCTACATCCTTTGCGTTGATGGCAATCTGGCCGAGCCGGGTGATTCCAATCGCCGATGCAGTTTCGCTCACGTCTTGACCTCCTTAAGCTAAATAAGTTAGCATAGCTAACTATATTCGATGGTAAAAGTCAAGTCGAAAAATATCGCTCCGCGGCACGAAACCATTGCGGCTGCGGATCGCCTTCATTCCGCGGCAATCCACCTGCTGCGCCGGTTGCGCAAGCAGGACGCAGCCTCCGGAGTGGGCCCAGCTCAACTGTCTGCCCTCTCGGTCCTGGTCTTCGCTGGTCCCAAAACTCTCGGTGAACTCGCCGCAGCTGAGCAGGTCAAACCCCCCACCATGAGTCGCGTGGTCGCCGGACTTAAGCGCAGCCACCTTATAGAAATCACTCGCGATTCCCGCGACGCACGCCGTATGCACATCCGCGCTACAGCCAAGGGCGCGCTCCTTCTTCAACAGGGACGGCAACGCCGCGTTGAGTACCTCGCGCAGCATCTCGGGAGCTTGACCACAAGCGAGCTGACCCAACTCAGTGCCCTTGCCGGTATCCTGGAAAGATTGCTGCGCAACTGGCCCTAATTCTTCGCAACCCGTCGCCGCGGACGGCTTATCCTTAGCCCAGATGAGCCCAGATCATCCACCCTGCATGCTTCCCGATTCCGATTTAGAATGTCAGCCCGTGGGCAAAGTCAAAATACAACTGAGAAACAACACTCGCAAATTGGGGATCCTCTTTGCTGCCTGTGTGCCTGCCGGCAGCTTGGTCAGCGCTCAGGACCAGGATTTCAGCAAAGTTCAGCTCAAGGTCACGAAAGTGGCCGGCAACATTTACATGATGGACACTAAGCCGGCGCCTCACGATGCCCTGCCCATCATCACTTTCGATCATGATGTTGCCGTGCACCTCAGGGGCGAAGATATCCGCGCTCTCTACTTTCCTGCCGGACATACTCCGGACATACCGACGGCGACTCCATGGTTTTCTTTCCGCACTCAAACCTGGTGCACATGGACGACGATTTTGTCACCTACGGCTTCCCATTCATCGACCTGGAGAGCGGCGGCAGCATCAGTGGCATGATCGATGCCGTGCAGCAAGTCGTATCGCAACTGCGACCAGATGTTAAGGTGATCCCAGGGCAAGGCCCGGTCTCGAACCTCGACGATGTGCGAGCCTGTCTTGGAATTCTGAATTAAACGCGCGATGCAGTGCAGAAGGCTTTTGAAAGAGGGCAAGACTCTCGACCGGAGCAAGCAGGCTGAGCTATTCGACCCTTGGAAGAAATATTCTGGAGACTTCGTGAATAAACCTACGCTTCTCGAAACGCTGTACAACTCCCTGACCGGCCAGAGGACCGGGAAGTTCATCCAGCACAATTGATCGACCACGCCGTATCATTCATTGAGGAGCCTCGTTCCCCTTGCGCCTGACCCGCCGTGAATTTGCGCGTTCTGCCCTTGCCGCAAGCGTGGCCGCCGCGCTCCCGGCCGGGTTGTTTTCTGCCTGCAGTGTGTCGTCGAATGCCGCGCACACGGCGAGCATTGTGGCGCTTGCGAGGCCGCGTAACCAGTTCGACAACTCCTTGGAAATAAAATTTCCCAGGAATTTTTTTTGGGGCACGGCCACCGCCGCATACCAGATCGAAGGTGCGTGGAAAGAAGATGGCAAAGGCGAATCGATCTGGGACCGCTTCGCGCACACTCCTGGCAAAATCAACGGTGGCGACACGGGAGACGTAGCCTGCGATTCCTATCATCGCTGGCGGGAAGATATCGCTCTGATGCGGGCGATGAATTTAAACAGCTACCGCTTTTCGATTTCCTGGCCGCGAATTCAGCCCTCAGGATCTGGCCCCGCGAATTCCAAGGGGATCGATTATTACAGTCGCCTGGTTGATGCTTCACTGGAAGCCCGCATCCGGCCGATGCTTACGCTCTACCACTGGGACCTTCCGCAAGCCTTGGAAGATGCTGGAGGCTGGCCCAATCGCGATACCGCGTCCCGCTTTGCCGATTACGTAGAACTCGTAGCGCACGCGCTGGGCGACCGCGTTTCCGACTGGATGCTGTTCAACGAACCATCCGCATTCGTCGATTTGGGCCATCTGGAAGGCACCCACGCTCCCGGGCACAAGAGCCTCGTCGACTTCCTGCGCGCATCGCATACCGTGAACCTGGCTCAGGGCACCAGTTTTCGGGCGTTGAAAGCCACGCGTCCCTCGGCGCGAGTTGGAACTGCATTCAGTATGTCAGCATGCGAACCGGCAACCAGCTCCGAAGAGGACAAGCTGGCGGCCGAGCGCGCTCATGCCATGACTAATTTGTGGTTCCTGGAAACTGCACTCAACGGACACTATCCAAAGGCTCTGGCGTTTCTTCCTGAAACCGTAATGAGGATCGAGTCAGGCGATCCGGACAAGATGCGAGCACCGCTCGATTTCATCGGTATCAATCTCTACTACCGCACAATTGTGTCCGCGCCCAGCACGCTCGAACGGCTGTCTCACTCCCAGGAATGGCTATTTCCGGTGAAGATGGCGGGGGGCGAGCAAGGTCCTAAAACCGACTTCGGATGGGAGATTTGGCCGCAGGCGTTGTATGACATGGTCACGCGCATCACTCGCGATTTCAACCGTCCGGTGATAGAGATTACGGAGAGCGGGTGCTCCTACAACGACGGCCCTGACGCGAGTGGTGTGATTCGCGACGTACGCCGCATCGACTATCACCGGCAATATCTGCAGGCGCTCGCGCGTGCCATCGCCGATGGCGCCGACGTTCGTGGCTATCACGCGTGGAGCCTCATGGATAACTTCGAGTGGGCGGAAGGCTTCAATCAGCGCTTCGGCCTGGCCTACGTGGATTTCAAAACCCAGCAGCGCACAATCAAAGAATCAGGGCGATGGTATGCGAACCTGGCTGCGAGCAATGCGCTGCCGCCGAACCCCGCGACTCCAGACTAACGATCACGCCGGTTCATCCTTACTTTGCGCCCGCAGGGTCGGAAAGCTTTAGACGATCCCGTTCTTCGGCCAGTTTCCTCTGTAGCAGAGGATTGACCAGCGATACAGGCACATTCATGTCTCCAACTTTGAATTCGGTGGGCTCGAATGTGGCATACCCGTCCTTCTCACCCATGTGCCCTGAAATTGTGACCCATACGTCCTTTCCCGCAATTTCCGTCAGAAACTTCCCGTGGACGACGTCTCCGTCATAATCGACTTTCTGATCTTTTATATTGGGAGTCCCGCTGCCCACTTCCGAGTCAGGACCCAGCGCTGCCGCTCCACCTGCGCTAGCGCTTAAGATCTGACTGATGGCGGCGCCCATCGCGTCCGTGTTGGCTTGAGGTTTTGGGCTTTGAAGCGCGGGCGAATTCTGACCGGTTTGGGAGACTGCGGCGTTTCCGCTGCTGCTCACTGACGGTTGCATTGGCTGAGTTTGTCTCTCAGCCAGCTCCGGTTGGTCCATTTTCTGGCTGATCGATCCCGCGTTGAATGATTGGGCGCCGGCGGCAACTCCAGCCGGAGTTTGCGGCTGCTGCACCACTGGAGCTGTCTTCCTAAGCACCAGAGTAATAGCCACCACTGCGGCAAGAAGAGTCGCAATGCTGATGATGCGGTCCAGCTTGATTTTCATGACAGCTCGCGAACGGTCAGCCCGGGACAGACAGGCCCGGCATCATGGTATCGAATGCGGCGGCTGGGAATCAGATTGCGGAAGTCACAAATGGAGATGGTACTTAAGTCACCTGCGGAATTTCTGGAGAATGGATTTATCCTCGGGAGCGTAAAACCCCGCAGTTCAGGGCGGGGATATAAGCGACTTGGCAGCCACGTCACCGGGGAGTCTTTTGCTGCTCAATGTAGGTTTTCAAGATGTTGATGGGGGCTCCACCACGAGACGCAGCGAAGTAAGATGGCGACCAGAGGACGCCTTGCTAGTTCCGAGCCGATAGGTTGACGGCTGCGTTGTGGTCTGCATGGTCGCTAGACGCTGACCTGAGCGGAGTAACGTTGTGCGTGGTCTAGGAATCTCCGCCCTTCAGGGCGAGGAGGTTCAATCCAGCTTCTTCATGAGCAGCTCATTAACCAGCTGAGGATTAGCTTGGCCTTTGGACGCCTTCATTACCTGGCCGACGAAGAAACCGAGCATAGTCTTTTTGCCGGCACGGTATTGTTCGAGCTGTTTGGGATTCGCCGTAATAATTTCGTCGATAATCCTTTCCAGCGCGGAGGTGTCGGTCGACTGCTGCGGGCGTCCCTCTTCCTCATAGGTCTCGGGGAAATCTTTATTGCGCGCGAAACAGAGATCGTAAAGATCCTTCAGCATCTTGCCAGAAATCGCTCCACTTTCCACCAAGTCGGCGGAGGCCGCGACTCCTTTCATCGAAATTGGAGATTGCTCGATTTCGAGGCCCTTAGCCTTGAGACGGCCCATCAGTTCGCCCTGCACTAGGTTCGCCACTCGCTTGGCGTTCTTCGCGGCTTTTGCCGCAGCTTCGAACTGATCGGCCAGCGACTTTGAAACCGTCAGCACCTGCGCGTCGTATTCAGTGATGCCGTATTCCTTCACCAGGCGCGAGCGGCGCGCTTCGGGTAGCTCGGGTAAAGTCTTCGTGATCTCGGCTTTCCAGTTCCCATCGACTACTAAAGGGAGGAGATCAGGCTCAGGAAAATAGCGGTAATCGTGCGCTTGCTCCTTCGAGCGCATGCTGTAGGTTTTGCCTTCGTGCGAGTTGTAAAGGCGGGTTTCCTGGGTAATCTTGCCGCCGGATTCGACCAAGTCCATCTGGCGTGCAACCTCGTAGATCAGCGCCTCGCGGATGAAGCGGAACGAGTTCACATTCTTGATTTCGGTCTTCGTTCCCAGTTCTGTCTGGCCGTGCGGACGAATACTGACGTTGGCGTCGCAGCGCAGCGAACCCTCCTCCATGTTGCAGTCGCTGACCGCAGTGTAGAGGATGATTTCTTTCAGGCGAGTGAGGTACTCGTAAGCCTCGTCCGCAGTGGCGATGTCGGGTTCGCTGACGATTTCAATTAAAGGCACGCCGGTGCGATTGAGATCAATGGCAGTTTTTTCGTCCGAGTCGGGAAAGCCTTCGTGCAGACTCTTGCCGGCGTCTTCTTCGAGATGCACACGGGTGACGCGAATATTCTTCTTGCCGTGAGCGGCGGGGATTTCGATGAATCCATGCTCGGCCAACGGCTTGTCGTATTGCGAAATTTGATAGCCCTTGGGCAAGTCGGGATAGAAATAATTCTTGCGTGCGAAAATTGAAGTTTCATTGATGCGGCAATTCAGGGCCGTCGCTGCCAATGTGGCAAACTCAACGGCTCTGCGGTTCAGCACCGGCAAGGCCCCGGGCATGCCCAGGCATACCGGGCAAACATGCGTGTTGGGCGCAGCACCGAAGCGCGTGGAACAGGAGCAGAAAATCTTCGTCGCCGTCAGGAGCTGTACATGCACTTCGAGGCCGATGACGGGCTCGTAGGCTGTGCGAGCGGCGACGGAGGTGTCCGCGGTGGTCAACATATCGTGTGATTATAAGGCGGAGATGGGGAAACTTCCTCTTACTCGGCCTCATCCGACCTGGTTAGGCCATTTAGCCTGTGGTGCAAGCCCAAATGGCTCTCTACTTTTTATCCAGCGGCAGTTCGAAGTACATCAACTCGGTTCCTTTGGCGTCGTTAACACCGGTGATGTAGATGTGCGCGCCTTCTAGGGGTGCGGTGACGTCTTCCACATCGAAGAAGAAGAATCCGGATTGCGTGCTGTGAGGTTCAACGGCTTTGGCGGCGAATTGGGAGGTTTCGATCTCGTCACGTTCTTTCGGGCTGATGGTGCCTTTTACTTTCTTCTGCGGGATGGGAACGGGGATCGGATGCGTGTTGGCGCGGGGATTGCTGAGACGTCGGAGGATGTCTTCGGTCGCAATGGGTGTCAGCTTGGAGCGATTAGCGGTGGTTAATGTGACCGCGATGTTGGCCATCGAGATGGGTTGGTCGCCGTCGTTGGTGACGACGAAGAAGATGGGAAGGAATCCGTGTTCGTGAAAGTTCACGGAGAAAATTTTTGCCTTGGCGGGAGAGTCGTAAGGGTCGGCAGCGATGGCGACTTTGTCGTCCGTGTGATTGTCGTGGGCGGGATAGGTTTTGGCGGGCTGGGCAACGGGCTTGACGAAGTCCTTCGCGCCCAAAACAACCACCAACGCTGCAACGGCGCAGGAGACGAGGAAAACACGGACCGGATAGGACGTCAGCACTGGTTGCATGAGTCCAATTATAGAAGGTAACCCGATTGTGGCTGGTGGGCGGAGTTTGTTTAGAATGGCTCAACTTGATCACCTCCTTTTATGGCTTCCTCTACAGCGCGGCGGTGGCCGCGGCAATGGTCGTGAGCCTGCCCTATTGGCTCTTCCAGATGGCGCGCCATGGCAAGTACCGCAAGGGATTTGGCGAAAGGCTGGGGCGCGTGCCGGCGCGGCTGCAATTGCCGGGAATACAGGAGCGTGTGATTTGGGTCCACGCCGTTTCTGTGGGCGAAGTACTGGCGGTTGCAGGGTTGGTGAACGAACTTCGGGAGCGCTCGCAAGTTAGGATTTTTGTTTCCACCACGACGGACACGGGGCATGCCCTGGCACGCACTCGCTTTGGTGAGGCTAACGTATTTTACTTCCCCATGGATTTCGCATTCGCGATTCGTCCGTACCTGCGGGCATTGCGGCCGCAAATGGTGGTGATTGCGGAAACCGAGTTCTGGCCCAACTTCCTTCGACTGGCTCATGGCAGCGGCGCGCGGATTGCAGTTGTGAACGCGCGCATCTCGGACCGCTCCTGGCCGCGTTATCGGAGATTTCGCAAGTGGATGCCGAAACTGTTGGCGAACGTCGATCTGTTTCTTTCGCAAACGCCGGGGGACGCCGCGCGGTTAGAAGATCTCGGAGCCAGGCCAGAACGCGTGCGCGTGAGCGGAAATTTGAAGTTCGACATGCCTGCACCCCTCCCCCCTCCGATTGTGGCAAGCGTCCGGGCGTCGATTAGGACCAGCGCCTCCGGGCCTGTACTGGTATGCGGCAGCACGGTGGATGGAGAAGAGCCGCTGCTGCTGAAGGCATTTGAGAACGTGCTGGTGCAACATCCGCGAGCGGTGATGATTCTTGCGCCGCGGCATCCAGAGAGATTCCCTGTCGTCGGCGCGCTGTTGGAGCAGATGTCGATTCGCTTCTGCAGACGATCGGTGTGGAAGGGTGAAGCCCTGGCCGGCGGAGTTTTTCTGCTGGATACAATCGGAGAGTTGGCCCCGTTGTATGCCCTCGCGGATATTGCCTTCGTGGGCGGGAGCCTGGTACCACGCGGCGGACACAATATTATTGAACCGGCGCAGCATGGGGTCGCCATCGTCGTCGGCAATCACACGGAGAATTTCCGCGACATCGTGAACTTGTTTCAGAGCCACGACGCGGTGCGGATTGTCGGTCCGGCAGAGTTGCCTCTGTTATTTTTGGAACTGCTGGCGAACGATGCGGAGCGAACAGCCCTGGGACAGCGGGGCGCAGATACCATCCGCTCGCAGATTGGGGCTACAGCCCGCACGGCCCGCGGACTGCAGGATCTGCTGGCCTTGCCATGAACCTGAATCCTCTCTCAACCATTTACGGCGGGGTCATCGCCGCGCGCAACGCGCTATACGACCGCCGCTGGTTGCCCGCGCACACGCTGCCAGGGTCGGTGATCAGCGTGGGCAATCTTTCCGTCGGAGGTTCGGGGAAGACCCCGTTCGTAATTCTGCTGGGCGAGTTATTGAAGGCGCGCGGAATTGGTTTCGATGTTCTTTCTCGCGGATACGGGCGCAGGACGCGCGGCGTACTACAGGTTGATCCCGGTGGCCTGCCGCGGGATTTCGGGGATGAGCCGCTGCTGATTGCGAGGCGACTGCAGGCGCCCGTGGTGGTCGGCGAAGATCGCTACGAGGCCGGGCGGTTCGCCGAGGCGCGATTCGGTGCGCAAATTCATTTGCTGGATGACGGTTTTCAGCACCGTGCGCTGGCTCGCGATTTTGACATTGTGCTGGTGACTCCGGAAGATGCGCGTGATCGCTTGCTGCCGTTGGGCCGGCTGCGGGAACCGCTGCGGGGTTTGCGGCGAGCCGATGCTGTGGTGTTGACCAGCGGCGCTTCGCCGGAATCGCTTCCGCTGGAGGGCAAGATTGTGTGGCGCGTGCGGCGCGCCATTATCGCGCAGAATATTCCGCCCCGGCCCGTGGTGTTTTGCGGTATTGCCCGACCCCAGAATCTTCTGCTGCAATTGCGGGCCGCTGGGGTTGCCCCGGTCGCAGAAGCCTTCTTCCGCGATCATCATGCCTTCTCGGAAAAGGATGTGCGCGACCTGCTGCAACTCAAACAACGCAGCCAAGCTGGAGGCTTCATCACTACCGAGAAAGATGCGGTGAACCTGGGCGGATATCTTGACGCGCTCGCGCCGCTCGCAGTCGTCCCGGTCAAGATGGAACTTGCCGGCGCGGCTGACGCCGTCGATACCATCCTGCGCGTGATGGATGAACGGCGCGGCTGCTCGTGAGAAAATGCGGCAGACAGCAACGATAGGAAAGTTGCCACGATATCTGATGACGAAACATTTGAAGGACGTCGAACGGCTGCGGAGAATTATCGAAGCCTTCCCTAAGGTCACCATTACTGTGCTGGGAGATCTGGTCGCCGACGAATTTGTATATGGAGAAATCTCGCGGGTGTCACGCGAGGCACCGGTGCTGATCCTGAAGCATCGCGAGCGCACTGTGCTGCCCGGGGGCGGCGCGAATGCGGTCAACAATCTGGCTGACCTGGGAGTTAACGTGCTGCCCGTCGGCGCTGTGGGGGACGACGAACCGGGACGAATGCTGACCAAGTTTTTCCGTCACAAGCGAATTCCGACCAGCGGAGTGCTGAAGGACAAGACCTATGCGACGGTTACGAAAACGCGCATTCTCGCCGGCATGACACACAACACACGCCAGCAAGTGGTGCGCGTGGATCGAGAACCTCAGGATCCTCCCAACCGGCATTTGACACGTGAGTTGTTTCTGGCAGCGCGCGAATATCTGCACGCTTCCGATGCGCTGTTGGTCTCCGATTACGGATATGGATCGGCGAGTCCAGCAATCGTGAATGCCTTGCGCCAGCCCGGACGGAGAAGAGTTGTGCTGGTACCGTTGATCCTCGATTCCCGGTACCGCTTGCTGGAATATTCTGGCGCGACGGCAGCCACTCCAAATGAGCCCGAGGTGGAGGCGGCGCTAGGCATTCGCATCGGGCAGGACTGGGAGAAGTTGGCCCAAGCCGGGCAGCAAGTCATGGAACGAATGCAGCTGCAGTCGCTGCTGATTACGCGGGGGCGCGACGGCATGGTGGCGTTCGATCACGGACACGCGCCCATGGACATTCCCATTTATGGCTCGGACGAGGTAGCCGATGTCACTGGCGCAGGCGACACGGTGATTGCGGCCTTCAGCGCGGCTTTGGCGGCCGGGGCTACCACGGAAGAGGCGGCCCAGTTGGCCAATTATGCGGGCGGGATTGTGGTGATGAAACGCGGCACGGCCACGGTGTCCCGCGAGGAACTCTTGCGCGCGATTGAGCAGGCTCCGCCTTCGAGCAGGCCTCACTGATTCTGAACAAGACAAAGGCAAAAATGAGAGGGGAGAAAATTCTGGGACGACCCGAAGTCCGCGAGCGCGTGGAGCAGTGGCGGCACGCGGGCGAGCGCATCATTTTGGCCAATGGCAATTTCGATTTGCTGCACGTGGGACATGTCCGCTACTTGCGGGGAGCAAAAGAACTTGGCGGCAAACTGGTGGTGGCCGTAAATTCCGATGAGTCGGTGCGGGCACTGAAAGGCGACGGGCGTCCGGTGATGCCCGCGGAAGAGCGGGCAGAAATTGTTGCAGCACTCGCAGACGTGGACGCGGTCGTCATTTTTTCCGAACTCGATGTACGTGCCTTGATTCGCGAGATTCGTCCTGACATCCAGGCAAAGGGTACGGATTACACGATGGACTCCGTTCCGGAGCGGGATGCGGTCGCTGAATACGGCGGGCGCGTGGCGATTGTTGGCGACTCTAAGAATCATTCCACCAGCGAGATTATTCGCACGCGACTCGGGCCGAGGCAAGCGTGAGTTTCGAGTCGACTCAGCTCGACACTGCGCCGGAGAAAGAAATCAAGCGGCTGCTGGTCGTGCGGCTCAGCGCCATGGGAGACGTGATCCACACATTGCCAGCGGTTCACGTTTTGCGGAAAGCGTTTCCGCAGGCCTACATCGGCTGGCTGATTGAAGAGCGCTGGTCTGAACTTTTGTGTGCGGCGGGATCCCCGCGCCGCGGGACTAAGTCTGCGCTGCGACCGCTGGTGGATGAGGTTCACACGGTGAGTCTGAAAACCTGGCGAAAATCTTTGCTTTCGATATCGACTGTCGAGCGCATTGCCACCGTCTGGAACGACGTGCGTGCCGCCCACTATGAGATTGCCGTGGATTTGCAGGGGGCGATTCGGTCCGCTGTATTGGCGCGGTGGTCGGGCGCACGTGTGATTTACGGAGCAGCAGAGCCCCGAGAATCTCTGGCCAGCTTGTGGTACACGCGAAAGGCGGTCGCGCGGGGCCGGCATGTGGTCGAGCAAAATCTTTCGCTTGCGGAAGCGCTTGTGCAGCGTTCGATGGAATCTACGTTGGCAGATTTTTCTTGTGATATTCCTTGCGATTTCGTGGCCGAGAGGCGCATCGACCAGAGGATGGTGGACCTAGGGATGCGCGACTTTGTAATTCTAAATCCGGGCGCCGGGTGGGGTGCGAAGCGCTGGCCCCCTGAGCGCTACGGTGAAGTCGCGCGCCAGCTGGGGAATCTGGGCATCCGTTCGATTCTGAACTATGGTCCGGGGGAAGAGGAGTTGGTGCGCGCGGCGGAGGCTGCGAGCGGAGGGGCGGCTCGGCTGATGAGTTGCAGCATCTCCGAATTGATAGCTCTAACGCGACGGGCACGGCTGTTCATCGGCGGGGACACCGGGCCTCTGCATTTGGCGGCGGCATTGCGAATTCCGGTGGTGGCAATTTACGGACCGACGGATCCAGTGCGCACTGGGCCTTATGGGACGCGCCGTATCGTGCTGCGCAGCGCGCAGAGTGTTACCAGCCATGCCCGGCGACCCGCGCCGGACCAGGGATTGTTGGCGATCGGGGATGACGCGGTTGTAGCGGCTGCTGAAACGTTGCTGTCGGGTGCCCTCCGGGGCTAGAGCCCGTCTTTATCTAATGTCGGTGGTGTGCCTGAAGGCCTACCCTGATACGAACCTTGCATATTTTCCGCACTGGGCACACGGATGATTTTCTCGAATTATAAGTTGGTTTGAAATTACCCATGGTGGAGTGGTCACACATCGCGCGGCGGATTCGGGTGCCGCTGGGATTTCTTTTCGCCGCGTTTTATTTCTGGCTGGCGCAGCCCTCGTGGCGATGGTTGGCAGTGGCTGCGATTGTGGTGGCACCGGGGCTCTTGATTCGCGCCCTGGCTTCGGGGCATGTGCGCAAGAATGAAGCGCTCGCGACGTCTGGTCCTTATGCTTATACGCGCAATCCGCTGTACCTGGGATCACTGCTGATGGGGTTAGGATTCGCGGTGGCGGCGCGCAGTTGGTGGGTGGGCATTGTGCTCGTCGTGATGTTTGTTGCCATCTATCTACCCGTGATTCGCGGTGAAGAGGCGTTTCTCCGGCAGAAGTTTCCGGAGTTCGAGGAATATGCGCGGCGAGTGCCGAGGATGTTGCCCAGACTTGCCCCGCATTCCGACGCCGCGGACCAAGCGGCGGGAGGATTTTCTTGGGATTTGTATTTGAAGCATCGCGAGTACAAAGCCCTGCTGGGAGCGACGGCCATGATGGTGGCGCTCATCGCTAAGATGCGGCTTTTTCGGAATTAGGGACGGTGGTAATTATTTTTGCGCCACCAATTCCCGCGCGCGGCTCAACTCCGGGCGCGTGGAATTTGATCCATCGCAAACTTTCAGAAGTAGAGCATAGTACCCCGAAGCCTCACTCTGCTGGCCAGCGGCTTCGGCGGCGCGGCCGGCGCCGTAGAGCCCATCGAAGCGGTTGGGATGGAGCTTGAGGTCCGTCCGATATTCGGCTAGCGCCTGCTGTGGTCGCTTCGCTTCCAACAGGATGTCGGCGATCATTTCGCGCGCTGGAATGCCTTCGGGTTCGTCGCCCAGCGAATCTTCCTTTGCGGCAATGGGACGCAGTGCCTCGACGGCATCGTCATCCTTACCCTCGGCGAAGGCCAGCCAGGCCTCGGCTACTTTGCGATCATCTTCGACGGCGTCGGCAAAATCGGATTTTTCGGCCAGGCGCTTTTTATGAATCCGCTCGATCTCTGCGATATCCTTGCGCACGTCGTCGGGCTTGTGCAGATGCGCCGACCCGATCGCCCGCGCCCAGTAAATCATTGAGTATTCCGCAGCGCCCGCAACTTCCGTGGCAGGCAGCGCCGCGGCGGTGGGCCAGTCGTGCATCTCAATCGGATACAGCGCGCTGAGGTGCGCCAGCGAGGCGGCGTGCGGATCGTATCCTTTGCCGTACATATCGTCTTTCTTGTTGGGCATGGCGCGGATCTCTTCGATCAGAGCTTTGGCGTCGGCGTCGCGTCCACTTTGCATGTAGGCGTAAAAGAGGAAATCCATGGCGTGGAACTGATGGCCTTCACCGCCCATGCGCATCGCGGCGGTTTTGCGGGTGGCGGCTATCGAGGCGAGGTTGGAGTTTATGTCATCCTGCCAGAGGCCGACTCGGGCGAAGATGTGCGAAGGCATATGCAAGGCGTGCGGGGCTGAGGGCGCGATTTGCGCGTAACGGCGAGCGGCAGGCAGGCCGAGTTGAGCAAGCTGCGGCTTGTCGTAGCTGTGGATGAGGTAGTGGGCCACGCCGGGATGGTCAGGTTCGATGGCGAATAATTTTTCCAGGATCGCGGCCGCCTGTTTGCGGTTCGCAAAAGTTGCATCGTCATGCGGCTCACAGGCAAGCAGCGATAGCGCATAGAGCACGGTTGCTTCATGATCGTCAGGGTAGGACTCGTAGACCTTCTTCATCGCGACCGAGTAGGCCTGGGCACGAGCTTCATGGTTGAGCTTTTTGGAGTCGCTGTAGAAAGCTGCGATGGCCGCGATATAAGCCTTCTCGCGTGGCGTGGCCGGTCCGTCTGTGGTTCTGGCTTCGTGAACTTCGTCGAGGCCGCGCTGGACCACCTGGGCGTCGGGGTTGTTCCAGAGCTGGTGCCAGAGGCTCATGGCTATTCCCCAATGCGCCATGGCGCAGTGCGGATCGTCCACTGCGATCCGCGTGAATTCTTTTTCCGCCTCTTCGTACCAGAAGGAATGCAACAGGGCTACGCCGCGCTCAAACGGCTTCTGCACCGAAACGGCGCACGAAACCGGGAAGGTCACGGTACCGAGTTGAGACGTGGTTAACTCTTCATGGTGATGAGATTGATCGTCATCGGTAGCTGCGGCACCAGCAAGCGCAGTCAATCCGAGAAGAGACGAACCAAGCAGCAGCCACACAATTCGTTTCATGAAAACCCCGTGAGAACTAAGTTTAGCCGCGCTCAGGATCGCTGGTCAAAAGGATCCCAGCGTGCGTGCTTAGAATGGCAGGTCGTGGACGGGTTAGCCGATCCTGCATCGCTACGCTAGGTTCCGATCAGGGGCGAAAATTCCCGGTCAGTACTTAAACCGGGTCTAAAACGCTATGTACGCTGGCGTACAGAGTTAAGTTCTGCTACACTTCGCGGACAATCGGAGTTGGGTAGCATTACGAAACCTTGGGCGTGCTTTCATCCGGCGAATTATCATCCCGGGAACGGATCCACGCAGCCACTGCATCTACCCAGCCCGCGGGGAGTAGCCATGGATTTGCGCCCTGGGCCAGAGCAGCGCCGCGCTCGTGAGGATGAGACGAGCGGGATGCGGCGCGCCCGGCAGGATAACGAAGATTGGTATCAAGATCTGGTGGAGCACAGTCACGATCTCCTGTGCATCCACGACCTTCGAGGACGGCTCCTGTCGGTTAATCCCGCTCCCGCCCACGCTCTGGGTTATACCGTTGAAGAACTCCTGCAGATCCCGATGCGGGACCTTGTACCTCCGGAGTTCCGCCCGCAGTTTGATGCCTACCTCAGCGAGATCGGACGCACTGGCGAATCTCGGGGATTGCTGGCCCTGATGACGCGCTCCGGACAGCGGCGAATCTGGCAATACTACAACACGTTGCGTACCGACGGTGTGGCCGCGCCTATCGTGCGCGGAATTGCCCACGACGTTACCGAGCAAATGCGGACAGAAAAGCTGCTGCGGGAGACTGGCGAAGGATTGCTTTCTGAAGTACGCCAGAGCGATCGGACCATCCGGAAGCTGGAGCTGTTTCGAACCCTCCTCGACCACAGCAACGAGGCCATAGAAGTGGTGGACCCCGAAACTCTTCGTTTTATCGATGCGAACGAAAGAGCCTGGACAGGCTTGGGATACAGCCGCGAAGAGATTCTGTCGCTGAGAATTTTCGATGTCGATCCTGAGATCACGCAAACCTCTGTCGCGAAGATGAAAGCGGAGTTACAGAGATCCGGATTCCTTGTGATGGAAAGTATTCACCGCAGAAAGGACGGATCCAGTTTCCCGGTAGAGGTCAGCATGAAATGGGTTCACCTTGAGCGGGACTATGTGGTGACCATCGTCCGCGACCTCACGGAGCGCAATCAGGCCGAGAAAAGACTGCGCGAATACGAGAGAGTAGTGGAATGCCTGGAAGAAATGATCGTGGTCATTGACCGCGATTATCGGTACGCGATCGCCAATCGCGCGTTCCTCAACTACCGCAGCATGAGGAAAGAAGAAGTCATCGGGCGGCGGATCGACGAGGTGTTGAACAAAGAGATTTTTGACTCGCAGATCAAGGACAAATTAGACGAATGTTTCCGCGGTAAGGTGGTTGCCTATGACATGAAATTTACCTATCCGAAACTCGGTGAGAGGCAATTGTACGTCACCTATTTCCCCATCGAAGGTCCCACCGGGGTGGATCGAATCGGAGCGATCGTGCAGGATGTTACGGCGAGCAAACAATCGGAGCGGATGTTGCGGCGCAGCCAGGAAAATTACCGCATGTTTGTCTCGCAGAGTTCGGAGGGTATCTTCCGAGAGGATCTCGACGAGCCGATTCCCATCGACTTGCCGGAGGAGGAACTGATCTATCGCATCCTTCACGACTCCTACCTGGGGGAGTGCAACGACGCAATGGCCGCCATGTACGGATTGAAATCGGCAGATGAGTTGCGGGGCAAACGCTTGACGGAAATGGTGCTGCCCGATGATCCTCACAATATCGAGCTCACCCGACATTACATCCGCACGGGGTTTCGAGTGTTCGATCGGGAGTCTCACGAGATCGATATTCACGGCAATCCGAAGGTGTTCGTCAACAGCCTGATCGGCTCAGTAGAAAATGGAATGCTGGTCGGGACCTGGGGCATCCAGCGGGACGTAACCGCAAAAGTGAAGCTGGAGGAGTTTCGTCAGCAGGCCGAAGAAGCCTTGCGCCGGAATGTAGTTCAACTCGAGGGAGTTACCGAGGAACTTCGGCTGGCCAAGGAGAAGCTCTCCGAAGAAAAGCTTTATCTGGAACAAGCAATCGATACGGAATTGGGATTTGGAGAGATTATTGGACGCAGTGACGCTTTGAAAGGGGTGATGGAAAAAGTGGCGAAGGTCGCTCCCAGCGACGCCACCGTGCTGCTGCTGGGCGAGACCGGCACCGGCAAGGAATTAGTCGCACGCGCCATCCACCGTATGAGCAAGCGCAAGGACAACAGCTTCATCAAGCTGAACTGCGCCGCCATTCCGTCGGGCTTGCTCGAAAGCGAACTGTTTGGCCATGAGAAGGGCGCCTTTACTGGCGCGGTCGCCAAGAAGCTGGGCCGGATCGAACTGGCCGACCTAGGCACCCTCTTTCTCGATGAAATCGGAGAGATTTCCTTGGATTTGCAGCCCAAACTGCTGCGCGTGCTGCAGGATCAGGAGTTTGAGCGTCTGGGCGGCACGCAGACTTTAAAGGTAAATTTCCGCCTCGTGGCCGCCACCAACCGGGAGCTACTGGACAGTGTGAACCGAAGGGAGTTTCGTAGCGACCTCTATTACCGCTTGAATGTCTTTCCGCTGCGGACGCCGCCACTGCGCGAGCGGCGGGAGGACATTCCTCTGCTCATCGAGCACTTTGTCCGGAAATATGCGAATCGGATGAACAAATCCATTTTGAGCATCCCGGCCAGAACTATGGAGACGCTGGTGCGGTGGGCGTGGCCGGGGAACATCCGTGAACTGGAAAATTTTGTCGAGCGTTCGGTAATTCTCACTCCTGGGCTGGTTTTGCAAGTGCCGCTCAGCGAACTGCATGCGGAGTTGGATTCGGACGAGCCCGAGATGCTTCGCGACAAGGAACGTCAACGCATTCTGCGCGCCCTTCGGGCATGTAACGGCCAACTCGGCGGCCCCAACGGCGCGGCGGCCCGCCTCGGCTTAAAGCGCACCACGCTTCAGTCTAAGCTGAATGGTTTCGGAATCAGTCCTGGAGGATATCGCGCCTGAATAGTCAGCCAAGACCTGACACAGTATGTAGAAGTTGGCGTATTCTTTCCTGATGACGACGCGGTTTAAGCGAATTCTCGAAGCGGCAGTCTGGTTTGTCATCGGCTTCGTAGCTCACATGTTGCTACTTCATTTTCACCACAACGCGGGATAGGGCTTGAAAGCGGGGAGAACGACCCTGGAGTATTCTGCTCACTAAACGAAAGCCCCTCGCTTGCGCGAGGGGCTTTTCGTTGGGGGAGGGACCTGAGCGAAGCGCTCCTTGTCCCGACTAAACTTCGTCCCGACTAAACTTCAAGACTACTTTGGCTGCTGTTGCTGATCCGGACTGGTGCTCGGAGTGGAAGAACCGCTCGAGGCCAGCTGTTCCAAATCATTCTTCAGCAGGCTGATTTCCACGCGGCCGCCGCTCATGTGTTTGGTTTTCCCATTATCATCTGTGCTGGCCACCGGGGCATTTCCCATACCAACCAGATAAATCCGGTAGACTGGAATTTCGCTGTTAAGCACCATGTAGCGAACCACCGACTCCGCCATCTTCTGCGAGTTGGTAATTGCGATCTGGCCCTTCCCGGAAGAGAAACCCTGCACTTCGATGATGTAGCCGCGCTGCCCCTTGACGCCGTTGGCCATTTCGTCCAAGGCATCCTTGGCGTTCTTGCTCAGTACAGTCTGCCCGGGTTTGAAGCGGATTTCAGTCTGATTCGAAGCCTTATACTGGTCGATGTTGCCGACCACCGTCTCCACCGTCTGGATGCGTGTCGTCGCCTGTTGTGCGCTTTGCTGCGCCATGGTCGCTTTGTTGCCGGCATCGACGGCATGCTGATCAGCTTCATTGGCCCTGTCCGAAGCCAGCTTGATGCCAGCCTGGGCACGCGCATCGGTATCTTTAATCGCCTTGCCGTTGGCTGCAGTCAGATCATCCAGTTCATTCACGCGGTCGCGAATGGGATCAGTCTGGCGCTTCACATAGCTTTTGCGGGCAAACGGATTCACCCGGCCCCAGAATCCCTCGCGCGCGGGCGCCTGTAGAGGCTGCTTGCCCGAACCGTTCGTGTTATCGGACTGGCTGGTCTGCGACGACGCCGGCGGGTTGGACTGATCTTGGGTGGTTGGTGACGAACTTTGCGCGAGAGCCGGAAATGCCAGCACTGCGGCCAGAGGCAAAGTAGCAAGCATGCGAGTGTTCATAGAAAACTTCCTCCATTTTGGGGGGAGCATCGTCGGCTCCACTCCAGCACGCCAAAAATCGGCGCGTTGCGGGTTTCTAGATTGCGTCCCCTAAAGCCACTACACGGAAAGTGCGCTGACGCTACGCACTTTGAAACAAAACTCAGGTACCGAATATTTCTCGCTACCCGCTTATCCCTATTACAGGTCAGATGCCAAAACCCACTTTCGGGTTGAGATGCCAAATGCTTGTATCCAAAGACATTGTATCCTCATCGGAAGCGGTGAGTCCGCCGGCACGGGTTTGCGCACGGTAATTTTGGCAAACCTGATATAAAAACTGCGTAGAGCGGCCTGTTTCAGGGAGTGGAATCTTGGAATTGTCGACCGTTGGAATTTCCAGCTGGATACCTCTCGGCGCAGAGATACTCAATGGAATCTTACATTTACTGGTTGTAGCGGTGTTTCTCGGCGGCGGCAAGGAAGCGGCGGCGGCCCTAGCCACGGCTGAACTGCCGGACGCCACTTTGGCTTCCACCAACATCTCTGCCGACCATCTGCAGCAATATTCCGATCTCGCGCTAACCTGGATGCAGGAGTACTTGCGCATTGACACAACCAACCCGCCCGGACATGAGATGCGCGCTGTTTCTTTTTACAAGAAGATTCTCGATCAGGAAGCGATTGAGAATCGCGTTTTCGAATTTACCCCGGGCCGCGGCGATGTTTGGGCGCGCATATCGCATACCACCTCGGAAGCGAAGAAGCCGATCATCCTGCTCAACCACATGGATGTGGTCACCAGCGATGCCGCACACTGGAAAGTTCCGCCCTTCAGCGGCGAGATCAAGAACGGCTGGCTCTGGGGGCGCGGCGCACAGGACATGAAAGATGAAGGCCTCGCGCAGCTGGTTGTGATGGTCATGCTGAAGCGCGAGAGGGTGGCACTCGACCGCGACGTAATCTTTCTCGCGGTAGCCGACGAGGAAGCCGAAGGCACGGGCACGGACTGGTTCATCGCACATCAGCCGGACTTGCTGGAGAACGCGGAGTTCCTGATCAATGAAGGCGGAGAGAATCTGCTCGAAAACGGCAACGTGAAGTATGTCGGAGTTGACGTGGGCGAGAAGACAACTTTCTGGTTGCGGGTCGTAGCTCATGGAAGGCCAGGACATGCTTCGCGCCCTATTCCCGATTCCGCCCCGAACCGCCTAGTCCACGCGCTGGACCGCATTCTTGCTTACCGCACTCCGCTTGAAGTCTTACCCGTGGTCGAGGAGTTTTTGCGCGAGATGGCGCCCTACCAGCCGCCGGAACGGGCGGGAGAATATCGCAACATCCGCAAGGCCATCGAGGATACGAAGTCTCAGCAGGAGGTGGAAAAAGACGCGTCGCTGAACTTTCTGCTGCGCGACACAATTTCGCTGACCATGATGGGTGGGTCGGAACAGACCAACGTCATTCCGCCCGAGGCGTGGGCGAATCTGGATGTGCGTATCTTGCCGGGAGGAAATCCCCAGGCACTGCTGGAGCAGATCCGGAAAGTGGTGGACGATCCTAACGTAACCGTCGAACCGATGAACGCTGAATTCCGCGAGGCCAATTACTCCCCGACGAATACGGCACTCTATGACGCCATTCGCAGAGTCTCCGGAACATATTTTCCCGGGACACCCGTGGTGCCACACATCACCAGCGGGTACACGGAGAACCAGCGCTACCGGCCGCTGGGCATCCATGCTTACGGTTTCAATCCCTACACCGCCACGGAGGAAGAAGGCAATACGGAGCATGGAAACGATGAACGGATTCGGGTCGAGGAGGTGCGGCGCGGGCCGAGGATTCTGTTTGATGTGGTGACTGCGGTGGCGGCTGTGAAGTGATGGGCCGCAGCATGTGGGTTACTTTTCACCGCAGTGCTTCTCATATTGCTCAACGATGAAATGATCAGTCATGCCAGCAATGTAGTCGCAGACCACACGCGGCAACGATTCTTCCCCGGCTTTTTCCTGGTAATGAAGGGGCAGGGCTGAGGAATTTTTCATCCAGAAAGCGAACAGCTCGGTGACGATGCGTTCAGCATCGTCCTTTTCTCCTGCCAGCGACGGACTGTAGTAGAGATTTTCATAGAGGAAGGTCTTGATCTGCGCGCACTCTCCTTCAACCTCCTGGCTGAACGCGGCGAGACGGTCTTCATAGGCGCGAACTTCAGCCAGAGTTTCAATTTTCGCTTCCTTCAGCCGCGCCCGCGTGTTCGTAATGAGGTCGCCGGCCAGGCGGTTGAACACGCGTTTGAGCGCCTCGTTAAATTGCAGCTTGTCAGCTGCATCCGGATAAATCCGCTCGACCTCCCGCAAGAACCGTTCGAAGACGGGCACGCCTTCCCGAATTTGCTCAAGGGTAAGAAGATGGGCCTCGTAGCCGTCGTCCAGGTCGGCGGTGTTATAACCGATCTCGTCAGTGAGATCGACGAGTTGGGCTTCGAGCGGCGGGCGCTGATCGAGCAAGTACTCCGCCAGTTCCGGGTACTCCGCCGGATCGTAGTCGCGCGAGTGTTTAATGATACCCTCGCGCACTTCGAAGCTCAGATTGAGTCCGCGAAAAGCTGCGTACCGCTGTTCGAAATCTTCGACGATGCGCAGGGCGTGCAGGTTGTGATCGAAAAACAAACCTTGCTCACGCATAGCGCTGTCGAGCGCCTTTTCACCGGCATGGCCGAATGGAGGATGGCCGAGGTCATGCACCAGCGCCAAGGCCTCCGCCAAATCCACGTTGAGAGCCAGTGCTCCGGCGACAGTGCGGGTAATCTGCGCCACTTCGATGGTGTGAGTGAGTCGGTTTCGGAAGTGGTCGGAATAGCGCCGCGTGAAAACTTGAGTCTTGTCTTCGAGTCGCCGAAAGGCGCGGGCATGAATGATGCGGTCGCGGTCGCGCTGGTAGTCGTTGCGGTAAGGATGCGTCGGCTCAGGGAAGCGGCGTCCGCGGGAATGTTCCACCTGCACCGCGTAGCCGGCCAGCATGCTCGAAGTTTAGCAGGTACGAGTACCGAGTTGCGACTACCTGGTGCCGAGCAGAGGGTGCCGGGTAAACGAGGACGACTTTCTTGCCCGGCACGCGGCACTCGGTGCTAGTTACTGGTTCTGCGATTCTTCCTTTGCCAACCGTACTTTGGCGGCGTCGAGTTTCCTTTGCGTGGCCACCAGCAGGTCGCTGTCAACTTCCGCCGGCACAGTCTTATTCCATTCTTCGACCGCGCGTTCCCAATGAGCGGCTGCCAATTTAAGGCGTCCCGTCTTCTGAAACAGATCGCCCAGGTGATCCTGCACGGTTGGATCTGACCCCATCCTCAGGGACGCCTTGTTTAACGTCTCCTCAGCCAGGTCATATTTCCCCAGCTTGAAGTAGGCCCATCCCAGAGAATCCAAATAGGCTCCGTTGGTGGGATCGAGGCTTACCGCCAGTTTGATCTGGCTAAGCGATTCTTCCAGTTGCACGCCCCGATCGGCATTCATGTATCCCAAATAATTCAGGGTTACGGCGCTCTGCGGATTGGCGGAAAGCACTTTCTTGAATTCCGTTTCGGCCTGCTCGTATTTCTTCTCGCGCTCGTAGGTGGATCCCCGCAGGAAGTAGATATTCTCCTTGTCCTCGGCCTTGGTGCAAAGCAATTCGGCTTTATTGAGAGATTCCTCCGCTTCGCTCCAGCGCTTGAGCCGCGTGTACATGATGGCCAGCCGGACGTAGACTTCACGATCTTCAGGCTTGCCCGTCAACAGGGAACGCACGTCAGCCAGAGGCTTTTCGGGATCGCCAGTATCGGCGAGTTGGGCGTCGAGCACCATCCTAAGCTCGTGATCATCGGGCATCTTTTGTACGGCTTCCTTGGCGGCGGCTGTGGCTTGCGGCCACTGCTTGGCTTCGCGGTAGGTGTCGATGACATCCTGATAACCGGTCTTGGCATTCTCATCGCCCAGCGGAATCATTTTGCGGAAGGCTTCGACTGCGGCAGGATAGTTCTCCTGATCGCGATAGACCATGCCCAGGCGTTCGACAAAAATGCCACGGTTGTTGCGGTCCGCCTGAGAGTAGCTGCTATCAGCCTTCTCGGTTTTTTTCAGCAGATCCTGCAGAATTTTGATGGCTTCGTCATAGCGCCCCTGAGCCTCGTAGACCACGGCAATGTTGTAAGGCACTTCCAAAGCGTCCGGCACCATAGCCTCGGCTTTTTTCAGACTATCGAGCGCCTGATCATACTTTCCCTGACGGCGGTAGATTTCCGAGATGCGGAGATAGGTCTGCGCGTCTTCTGGATTCGCATCGGCGATGACTTTGTATTGATCAAGCGCCGCATCGATTTGGCCATCGTTCAAAAGATTTTCAGCCAGGCCGCGGATGGCGTCGAGATTATCGCGATCCAAGCGGATAGCGTGTTTGTAAGCGTCAATCGCGCTCTTGAAATCCTTGCGCTGCTCATACGTGGCGCCGAGCGCAGCATAGAGCTTGGCAGAGCGGCCGGCATCGGGCACCGCGCTCAGCACTTGCAGAGCGTGAGCCGTGTCGCCTTCATCGGTGTAGAGCAGGGCAAGCGTGGTCACGGCCTCTTCCGAATCAGGGTCAAGCTTTACTGCCACCTTCAATTCGTTTTCCGCCTTCTGCAGATCATTGTTCAGGCGGTAGAGCCGGCCGAGCAGCAGGTGATCGTCCACATTGTTAGGCTCAATCTTGACGATCTCTTCATACTGCTCGATCGCCAGTTTCAGCACGTTCTCAGAGCCGTTACCGTTGCCCGGCATATCGCCGAGAGAGCGCAGATAAATCCGCCCCAGCAGCTTGTGAGCTTCAAGGTTGTTGGGATCGCGCTTGATGATCTCTTGCGCCTGGAGCACCGCATCACGAATGCGCCCGGTTTTAACGTAGAGCTCCGCCAGACCGGCGGTTAAGAATTCGGAGGACGGATCGGCGTCGATGGCGAGCCGGTATTCCTCCATGGCTTTATTGGCCAACTCGCTGCGGCCATAGGCTGTGACCTGTTCCTCGTATAAGTGCGCCAGCGTGTAATGGTAGTACGCGGCGGCATGGTCGACTTTACGGGCCGAGGCCGGCGCGGGTTTGGTGTCCACCGGCTTGGATTCAGCATGCGCCGACGGGGTGGTTTGCGCGGATACTGCCGCTGCGAAAAACGAGAGCACCAAAGTGAGGCGAAAAATTCGATTCATGCTCGACCTGACGACGCTGGAATTGATTGCAAGAAACCATTAGAGCCGAACGCCCTTACAGAATACATGTCCATTGGATGCAAGACCACCGGGGCTGGGGTGCTCTAATTCTAACCTCATTAGACGTTTGATTGGGAAAAACAGTGGCAAGCCTTGTGACGCGCGCACTCCCGGAAGTACACGGACTGCCGGGGTCTTGCATTGGAAAATTGTCAAGTTTGGTAAAGGCTTTAGTGGAGGAAGTGGCGGACGCCGGTGAACAGCATCGCCAGCCCCAGTCGATCGGCGGCTGCGATGACTTCCGGATCCCGCTGCGAGCCACCGGGTTGAATGATAGCGGTAGCGCCCGCCTTGGCAATTTCCTCCACCCCATCGGGGAACGGAAAAAATGCATCTGAGGCCGCGACCGTTCCCTGCAACGGAAGTTTCGCTTTCATGGCGCCGATTTTGGCCGCATCGACGCGGCTCATCTGTCCCGCTCCGATGCCCACAGTCTGTCCTTCCCGGGCGTAAACGATGGCGTTTGATTTAACATGCTTGCAAACTTTCCAGGCGAACAGAAGCGCGCGCGTTTGTTCGGCCGTGGGGCGGCGCTTGGTCACAACTTTGAGGTCGATATCGAATAAGGGACGGAAGTCAGTTTCCTGCAGGAGAACTCCCCCGGAAATCTTTTTCAAGATCCATTTATGAGGGGCCGCTGTGACTTTCACCAAGCGCAAATTCTTCTTGGTCGCAAATAGAGATTTCGCCGCTGCTTCAAACTCTGGGGCGCCGATCACTTCCAGAAAAAGTTTGTGCATCTCTTCGGCAGCCGGGGCATTAAGATCGCGATTTATCCCTACGACGCCGCCGAAGGCGGATACGGGATCGCACTCGAGGGCGCGCAGGTAGGCTTCCGCAATCGTCTTCCCGACCGCAAAACCGCAAGGGTTGGTGTGTTTGACGATGGCGCAGGCCGGTTCGTCGAATTCCTGCGCCAGGTCCCAGGCGCACTGCAGGTCGACGATATTGTTGTAGGAAAGTTCTTTGCCCTGAATCTGCTGGGCATTGGCCACGCCGAGGCCCGAGCCATCGGAGTACATCGCCGCCCTCTGGTGCGGGTTCTCGCCGTAGCGCAGGTCGCCGGTCTTCTGGAATGAAAGCCGAAGGATTTGCGGAAAGGAGTCGTTCGCGGGTGGTGGCACTTGAAAATCGGTGGAGACGCGCTCGAGGGTGGAGGCAATAGCGGAATCGTAGGCAGCCGTGGTGGCGAAAGCTTTCTGGGCAAGCTGCCATTTGGTTTCGAGCGAGAGCGTGCCCGCGGTGCGGCTAAGTTCTTCGGCAATGGCCGTGTAATCGGAAGGTGACGTAATGACGGCGACGTCGTGAAAATTCTTGGCGGCGGAGCGGATCATGGACGGTCCGCCGATGTCGATGTTCTCAATCAGCTCATCAAAAGCCACACCCGGCTTAGCGGCAGTTTTTTCGAAGGCGTAGAGATTCACCACAACCATATCGATGGGCTGGATGCCGTGCTCGGCCACGGCGGCGGCGTGCGCGGGATTCTCGCGGCGATGCAGGATGCCGCCATGAACCTTGGGATGCAGCGTCTTCACGCGCCCGTCGAGCATTTCGGGAAAGCCGGTCAGGTCGGAGATGTCTTTGACGGGGATGCGGGAGTCGCGCAGAAGTTTGGCGGTGCCTCCGGTGGAGATTAGCTCGATGCCAAGGCTCGAGAGTCTACGCGCGAACTCCACGAGGCCGGTCTTGTCGGTGACGCTCAGAATGGCGCGCTGAATTTTGGACATTGGACCTTGTGTATTGAAAGGCTAATCAGATTTTAGCAAGAAGTCTTAGAGCGGGTTGATCGAGGGCTGGGCCGTCTACCCTAGGCTGCCACTTCGGGCGTCCCGACTTTCCGGACTGACTGTAATATCCGGTTTCTTTCCGGCTGGGTGACGCCGGCCGGATTCCTGTAACCTTTCTGCCAAAGCGTGAATTCGACGTTTCCCTCATCCCAATACAGAGTGACAAGCAGTTGGTCAGGACGAGCTCCGGGGCTGCCCTGCTGGAACCCTCTGAGGCTCCCGTTCTGAAGATTGAATATTCCGCTCTCGGCTGCCTTCGCTGGCGCGATAGATTTGAGCATAAGCACCATCCTATCGTGGGCATGAGTAGATCAGGACCACGCCCAGTAGTGCATTCTTTGAGGGGTGAATTCGTAGAGGTTTTTTTGAAAGGCTTAGTGGGACTTCGCGGCCGCGTGCCCGACGAACTGCTCGAATTGCGGCGGCGACAACCTGAACCCAGTGGTGAATAGGCTCTCCCATTCCCCATTTGGAAAAGCTGTCTGCCGAAGCCTCCGGCCTGACCGGAACATCAGAACGACCGCGGTTTTGTCGGGTTTGTCCTTCGGGTACAGTTCTGTCTTGGACTGATCGAGATCGCTTTCCGGAGTCTCAAACTCATAACCGAGGTATGAGAGTTTTGTTCCAGGAGTCTGCGAAACTGTATGGTCTCCTAGCTCTGCTGGAACGACTCTGGCGATCGCCGGGACCTTTTTCGCGGCGTAAAAAGTGAGGGCCACGTCCGCGGCCCAAGGCAGCACTGCGAAGACGACCACGAGCCTGACCACTGCAGTAACCAGAATGCGTCGAAGAAGCCTGATGGCGGTCTCCGCTACGCTTTGGCCTTAGCCTTCAGCTTGACGTGTCCTTCGGTGAGTTCCACCGAGAATTCGACGCCCTCGCATCCATACTGCTTGCGAATCTGCTCGGTCTTTTTCTGCACGAAGTTGGAGAAGGAATCCAGATTTCCGGACACGCTCTCTCCCGCCTTTTTCTTAGCTGCGACCAGCGTGTTGTAGAGGCGCTCCACTTGCTCGCGCTCGGTCTGGTCTACCTGATGCAGAGTAAAAGGTTGCGAACTGGCCGCCGCCGATGCTGCCGCCGCATGACTCAGCCCGTAAACCGGATTGTGCTGGGGCTTATGCTCCTCCTCGGGCCGCACTCCTTGCACGGAAAGAAGCGCGTCCTGCGGGCGGCGATAGCCTTCTTCGCGGATGCGGGATTTCTTGCGCCACAGATCGCTGTACACCGCGTAGCGTTGCGCCATTTCGTTGTAGCGGTAGCGCTGGGAGAAGCTCATGCGTCCGCCGTCGGAAAACTTCCGCAGCAGCGAGAGTACCTTCCACTCGACGTCGGTGGGCGGGCGCTTGGTCGGATTACTGAAAAACACTTCGTACTCGATCTTCAGCCGACGCAGCTGGGTTTCGAGTACGTTTAATTCTTCATCGGTGGTCACGGAGAGTCTCCAGTCAACAGTGTATTGAGAATGAACCTGGGCCGCGAGGTGCCTGGCGGTCACCACAGGACATGGTACGAAAGTAAGCTATTGGCTCTCAGCCTTTTAGCTCTTCGCTCAAACTTCCGGATCTTATTGCCCGATTTTGGCCGATCTGAGGGGCACACCTAAGGCGAGGACAAGAAGCGGGGCAATACCGCCAGGGCAGAGGCAGCCTGAACGCCGGAACCAGCTAAAGGCTAACAGCTCGATGCTACTTCGAATTCGACGCCATCTTCTTCACCATGGCGAGCACCAGCTTTCGGTCGCTTTCATTAAGGTTGGTGGCGTAGCGGCGGACCTGACTTAAGAAACGAACTTCATCATCTGAAAGTTGCGGCAGCCCCTTGGAGCCGTTGCTGTGACCCGATTCCGAAAAGAATTGAGAGAGCGCAATCTCCATTGCCCCGGCAATTTTCGAAAGCGTGTCGAGCGAAGGGATGGTGTGCCCGTTCTCCACCCGCGACAGGTAGCAGCGCAGCAAGCCAGTGCGCTTCTCAATGTCCCCCTGAGACATGCCTTTTTGCAGCCGGTAGTTTCTAATAATCTCGCCGATGTTGATGGTGGGGAGCATTGCGGGATGCGACATAGTAACCAGATCAGTACCTTCTGGCAAGTGGAAATTAGTGCCATACAAAAAACCCGTTGCGAATCAGTGCTTGAGGCAAGGGAAACAGCTTGATACTTAGACGGCGTATAAGGAACGAGGACTCCCCAACTGGCTGCGCATCGGTCCTCTCGGCGCCGCGGGGGAGCTACTTTTTGAAATTATCCGCAAGAAAACTCACGGTGCGCTTCCATGCGTCCTCGGCATCGGCGGGGCGGTAGCCGGTTTTATTGTTGGGATTTTCAAAGGCATGGCCGGCGTCGTCATAGATTTTGATGTCGATCTTCTTGCCTTGCTGTTTCATCGCCGCCTCAAATTTGTGAACGTCATCGGGAGTAATGCCCTGATCCTGGCCTCCAAACAATCCGAGGATGGGCGCATTGATTTTCCTGATGGAGTCGGCGTCGGTCGCGAGATGGCCGTAGTTGATCACGGCGGCGGCAAGCGTCGGCTCTTCCAGCGCGACGTCGAGCGCGTACCCCCCGCCCATGCACCAGCCAATCGCGCCTATGCGGTTTTTCTTGAGGTTGGGCTGGGACTGCAGAAATTCAAAAGCCGCGTGCAGATCGCGCTTGGCGCGGTCGTCCGGAACTCCGCGCATTAATTCGTGTGCCAGGTCAGGGGTGGTGGCAACTTTGCCGCGATAGAGATCAATGGCAAGCGCCTCGTAGCCTTGGTCCGCCAGCTTGGAGGCTTGCTGCTTGACCCAATCGTTGAGTCCCCAATATTCGTGGATCACGATGAGCCCGGGAAATGGTCCCTTGCCCGCAGGCGCGTAGAGCAAGGCCTGCACGGTCTCGTCACCGCTTTTGTAGGAAACGGATTTTCCATCAGCCGCAAACGAAGAGGCAACCAAAAGAAACACCATCCATAGCAAGCAAAGTGTCTTCATCATCCTCCACTCTCTCGAAAACGATATAAACCACAGCCGATATAAACCACAGCCAATGAGCAGCACGAGAAAATCTATCATGACGCCCCGCATCCCAAGAGAATAACCAGCGTTGCGGCTTCCCGAAAGCCAGACATCCGACGTCTAGCAGACGCAAGACCATGCCAACGCGGAGCAGTCTTGCGCTCGTCATAAGTGCAACTCCATATAGATCGCGCCGGCGATCGGGTTGGCGCGGTAGGGAGCAATTTCCTTGAAGCCCAGCTTGCGATACATGGCAAGCGCATCTCTCATCACGGGCTCGACCGTGTCAAGGCGCATGCGATGATATCCGATCTGACGCGCCTCCGTCATGACGCGCTCGGCCAGCGCGCGTCCCAGTCCCCGGTTACGAAACTGTGGACGCAGGTAGAGACGCTTCATTTCGCAGACGCCCGGTTCTAGTTTGTGCAGGGCGACGCAGCCGGCAAGTTGAGTTTCGTATTCTGCGAGCAGCAAACAACCTTCCGGGGGAGCATAGTCGCCGGGAAGGGCGGCCAGTTCATGATCGAAATTCTGAAAGCACAGGCTGAAGCCGAGGGATTGTGCGTACTCCAGAAATAGTTCGCGGGCTTGCGCAATCCGAGAAACCGATGCTGCGGGAGAGAAGGTCAAACCCTTCACCACGGGGGGCACAGAGTAACCCGCAGGAATTCTTTGATCCGCTTTCATTGTCCTTTGTGAACCTCTGTGTTGAAGGGTTTCCTAACCCATCAGCAGCCCGCCGTTCACGTTCAGCACGTGGCCGGTAATGTAGGCGGCGGCGTCCGACGCGAGAAAAGCAACTGCACTCGCCACATCGCCGGGTGTACCCACGCGCCCCAGCGGAATCTGTTTGGCGGCGCTCTGTTTGAATTCATCGCCCAGCGCCTCCGTCATGGCGGTTTCGATGAAGCCCGGAGCCACCGCGTTGCAAGTAATATTCCGCGACCCCAGTTCGCGGGCGACTGCCATTGTGAGCCCGATTAAGCCGGCTTTCGATGCAGCGTAATTGGCCTGTCCCGCCTGCCCCATTTGACCGAAGACGCTGGTGATGTTGATGATGCGTCCCCACCGCTGCTTGAGCATTGAACTGCTGACCTGCTGGATGCAGAGATAGGCAGACGTAAGATTAGTTTGCAGCACCGCGTCCCAGTCAGCGCGCCTCATGCGCATGACCAGCTGGTCGCGGGTGATGCCGGCATTGTTGACTAGGACGTCGATCTTGCCGAACTGGGCGATCGCCGACTTGATTACAGACTTGACCTGCTCTTCGTCGGTGACGTCGAGAGCGAAGGCCGCGGCCTTGCCGCCGGTGGCAATAATTTCGTTCACGAGTTCGTTGAGCTTTTCGTGATTGCGCGCGGCGACGGCCATTGTCGCGCCTTCTGTGGCGAGCTTTAATGCACAAGCCCGTCCAATACCTTGCGACGCGCCTGTGACGAACGCCACCCGTCCTGAAAGGGACATGAGTTTCTCCAGAATTTTTCCTCGAGTATCGATTAAGAAAGCTCTACAAACGTGAGATTATACCCGCCCACTGACGCTATTCGGCGCGCCGTAACGGCCAAATCAGAACTTCGAGCCGGCGGGCGAAGTGCAGTAGAGGCGAGTCAGGGAGCGAGATCTTGGCGGCGGTAGCAACCGTGTTGGTCTCTAACTCGGCTTCCGCCTCCTGCAGCGGCCACGGCAGATGGTGAATTTCCCCGCGAAAGACCTGATTATCATAGGTCGTATAAAGGCAATAGCGCTCGCTGAACCAATGCTCAATCGAACCTTTCTCGCGCCAGCGTATTTCGGCACTCGGACGGTAGCGGGCGCGAAATTCCGCGGCACCGTGCAGACGGCGGGAGGAATAGTGAATGCTTTCGCCATTCTCCTTCGAACTCATCGCCGCCTGGAAATAGGGCAGATGATAAAACGTGCGGGCAGCCCAGACTGCCGAAAGATTGGCTGCGTCGAGGCTGAAGAAATAAACTCCCGGCTTGCCTCCAAAGGTCACATAGGTGCGGACATTCAGCTCCGGGAATCGCGAGAGGCCGGGGAACGCAGGCAACCAGCGAGCTCGAATTCCGCTCATGCGAAAGGGAACGACTCCCAACCAGCATTGCCCATCGAAGGTGTCGAGCGTGAGTCGTGCGGGGACGAGAGGTCGCATGGCAACTGTCGGAACCGGCCAGTGCGCAAACAGCAGATCGTGCCAGATCTGCTTCATCAGCCATGAGCCTGAAGGCAACCGCCACGGACGATGTTCAATCAACTGGAGCAGCGGGTCCACCAAACAGTTTATCCACAGCCAGCCGAGTATCCTCGCAAAAAAATGGATTGCGCATCGTCGGCCTAGCCGATTAACATTCGAGCACTTTCATGACTCCAATCGCGACCGACGCAGTAACCGCCATGCCTGAACCATCCAACCAAAAATCATCCGCGATGGCGACGGTGCCCGCGAGCGCTGGTCATCGTTCTCCGCAGAAGGCTTCAGCTGCCGAAAGTGCGGCTCAACAACTGCATGGCGACTGGGAGGAAAGGCCTCGCCAGGAACCGCCTTCGACCGAGGTCTTCGCCGTCTACGGTGTCGAGCCGGAAATCCAGGCCTACGCCATGGCCAAATATTCGCGCTCGTCCCTGTCGATGAAGGAGTCGTTGCGCGAGATCAGCTCGCAGAAGGCGGAGAAGTTTCTCAATACTTTTTACTTTCAGTACGGTCACCGCTCGATTGCCGACCTGGCCCATGTTGCGCTGGCGGTCGAGAGGTTATCGATTCTCGCGGCTATCGAACTGGCCGACGAGCAGCGCTGGGACGGCCAGGAGCGCTCGACCCGCTATCAGGACTTCAAGAAGAGTGGCTACTACATCCCCGACTTCGGCACGGACGACGAGGCGCGCACGCTCTACCGCGAGACGCTGAATAGTCTGTTTCAAGAATATGACGCGCTCTCGGCGCACATGACGCAGCATCTGATCGGCATCACCCCTAAGCCCGCCGACATGAAGCAGGAAGCGTACGAGCGCACGCTGAAGGCGCGAGCCTTCGACATCACGCGTTATCTGCTGCCGCTGGCGACGAACACTTCGCTCGGCGAGATCGTCAACGCGCGGACACTGGAAAGCCAAGTTGCGCGCCTGCTTTCGCACACGCACAAAGAAGTGCGAGTGCTGGGCGAATCGTTGAAGAAGGCGGCAACTTCGGCGGCTTACAACGTGAATGCCGAGTCGTTGAAGAAGTTGGTCGAGGAGATCCGCGCAGTGAATCCCGAGCTGGGCGCGCGGGCGGAGCAGGAATTGCTGCACGAAGTTCGCGTCGCGCCCACGCTGGTAAAGTATGCCGATCCGAACACCTACGAAGTCGAAACACGCCGCGAACTGCGGCAGGCCGCGCGCGAACTGATGAAGAGCGAGCCGGTAGCGCGGTCGAAAGCCATCGTCGATCTGCTCGACGAGGAACCGCTTGAAGTCGAAATCGCGACCACCCTGCTGTACGAGCATTGCCATCATCCGTATAGACAAGTTCGGCAGGCGCTGCAGGTGGCAGGCGAGCGCTACCGCCGCGAGATCATCGACCTCGGCCTGCGCCATCGCGGCAGCCACGACGAGATGTTGCGCGGCTTCCGCGCCGGACAGCAGTTCCGCTTCGACATCCTCATGGACACGGGCGGTTTCCGCGACATGCACCGTCACCGCCGCTGCATCCAGGTCATGCAGGGATTCACCACGCAGCACGGCTACGAGATGCTGCTCGATGTGGAAGACGCCGGCATGCGCGGCCGCTTCGACGCCGTCATGCGGCGCACTCAAGCTGCTGTAGAGAAGCTGGCCGCGCGCAACGCGCCCGAAGCGGAAGAGAATTCGCAGTACGCGGTTCCGCTGGCCTATCGCAAGCGCGCCCTGTTCAAGATGGACTTCGCCGAGGCCGTCTACATCTCTGAACTGCGCACCACCCCGGCGGGGCATGTTTCCTACCGCAACGTGGCTTATGCGATGTATGAGGAAGTGGCGCGGAAGTATCCGGCGCTGGCGAAGTATTTCCGCGTCCACGATGTGACGGCGCCGGTGGACCTGCTGCAGAGGTAGGTGGGCGCATGTTAATTTTAAAGATTCGCCTTTTATTCGCTTCGCGCTGTATGTATAATCCGGCCAGATTAGTTTGCGATTTAGTTCAGAGAATTTTAAAGGAGCCACACTCCCATGGCGGATGAACGGGGCAAGGCAATTGAGTTGGCGGTTTCACAGATTGAAAAGCAGTTCGGCAAAGGCTCGATCATGCGCTTGGGTTCCAAGGAAGCGATCGTCCCCATCGCGGTGATCTCGACCGGCGCGATCTCATTTGACGCGGCGCTCGGCGTCGGCGGATTTCCCCGCGGACGCGTAGTGGAAGTCTTCGGGCCGGAGTCTTCCGGTAAGACCACCATCACCCTGCAGGTGATTGCCGAGGCGCAGAAGACTGGCGGCATGGCCGCGTTCGTGGATGCCGAGCACGCGCTCGATCCCGGCTACGCCAAGAAGTTGGGCGTCGACGTGGACAACCTGCTGGTTTCGCAACCCGATTATGGCGAGCAGGCACTCGAGATCACGGAAGCGCTGGTGCGCTCAAACGCCATCGATGTGCTGGTCGTGGACTCGGTCGCGGCGCTGGTACCAAAGGCTGAACTCGACGGCGAGATGGGAGACAGTCACATGGGCCTGCAGGCGCGGCTGATGTCGCAAGCGCTGCGCAAGCTGACAGGAACGGTGTCCAAATCGCGCACCTGCCTGATCTTCATCAACCAGATCCGCGAGAAGATCGGAGTGATGTTTGGCAATCCCGAAACCACGACGGGCGGCCGCGCGCTGAAGTTTTATTCGTCGGTGCGCATCGACATTCGGCGGATCGCCGCCATCAAGGACGGGGATATGGTCACGGGCTCGCGCACCCGTGTCAAAATAGTGAAGAACAAAGTGGCGGCGCCATTCCGCGAGGCCGAGTTCGACATCCTCTACGGTGAAGGCATTTCGCGCGAAGGCGACCTGCTCGATATCGCCGTGAACAATAACCTTCTCGAAAAGTCTGGATCATGGTTCAGCTACAAGGGCGAGCGCATCGGTCAGGGACGGGAAAATGCCCGGCAGTTTCTCAAAGACAACAAAGACACCATGGCCAAACTCGACACCGAAGTGCGCAAGGCGCTGGGACTGATTGCAACTCCTACACCAGCGACACCGGCCGCGACGACGCCAGCGCAAACTCCGGTGTCGTCTGGTGGGCGCGTCACCACAATGCCGAGTGCGCCTCCGGAGGCCGTTAAGGTCCCCATCGCAGCGAAGCGCTAGGGCGGTTTTTGAAGTTCTGTCACCCGAAGGACGCGAGGGACCTTGATATTTGCCTGCACGGCAGTAATTTGCGAAGCCAGCCAGAACCAAGATCCCTCGCTTCCTTCGGGATGACAATGGGCGGGGATTTCGGGATGAGGTGAAGAGCGACGCGATTTCGTCCGCCTCATGTCCAATGCTTCCAGGAGAATTTACCCGGGAATGACAAACAGCACTGGGCGACCAGTTCGTGAATACAAGCTGAAACTGACTCCCAGTTTTGGCGGCGAAGTGCAGCATCACCCGGCTGGAAAGCTTCGAACAGCTGCGTGATGCGATTGAACGGGAGCAACAAATCAAGGCTTGGACCCGCGCCAAGCAGATTGCTTTGATCGAATCGACGATCCCAGCTGGAATGATCTCTCCCGAGATTGGGATCAGCCGCAGACATTATCGTTTCTTCCCCAAGATCGCGTAAAGCGCGGTGGCTCCGATTACTCGGGTCCGCTGCCAGAAACCCAAGATCCCCCGCTTCGCGCGGGATGGCAACTTTAAGAACAAACACTCCCCAATTGCCATCTCCACTCCTGCCCGCATAGAATCGTCTATTCACGACTGTTCCTGCGAGGACCATTGAAGCCAGTCAGCGCCCTCTATCCCGGCTCGTTCGATCCGCCCACCAACGGGCACCTCGACTTGATTGAGCGGGGCGCCAAGATTTTTGAGGAACTGGTAGTCGGCATTCTAAGGAATACGGAAAAGAGCCCGATGTTCAGCCTGGCCGAAAGGCTGGAGATGCTGAAGACTCTCACCGCACACCTGAAAAATGTGCGCATTGAAGCCTTCCACGGACTGATGGTCGAGTACGCCAAGTCCATCGACGCAACCTGCGTGCTGCGCGGAATTCGTGCGGTGAGTGATTACGAATATGAGTTGCAGATGGCCCTCATGAACCGCAAACTCGAGCCCACGCTGGAGACCGTCTTCATGATGCCCGCGGACAAGTATTCCTACGTCAGTTCGCGACTGGTGCGGGAAGTGGCGCAGGCCGGCGGCCCGGTGAAGGGCCTGGTGCCGGAAGTAGTCGAGCAGAAGCTGCGCGAAAAGCTCGAGCCCGCATACCGATTCCACGACGAGATGCAAGAAGCCCGCGCTCCAGGCACAAGAGAAAAGAAAAGGAAAAGGAAATCATGACCACGGCCACCAGGGAAGCAATCCGGCTCAGTGAGCGAATCAACCGCATCGAACCTTCAGCCACGATGGCAGTGGTCGCCGAGGCCGACAAGCTACGCGCACAAGGTATCGACGTGGTGGATTTCGGCGCCGGCGAGCCACATTTTGCCACGCCGCAGCACATCAAAGACGCAGCCATCGCCGCCATCCAGGGCAACTTCACGAAATATACAGCGGTCCCAGGCACACCCGAGTTGCGCGATGCCATCGTATATCGCCATGCAGTCGACTTCGATTCCGACTATCGCCGGGAAGAAGTTATCGCCTCGACCGGCGGCAAGAATGCTTTGTTCAACGCCATCCAGGTGCTTGTCGACCACGGCGACGAAGTGATTCTCCCGGTGCCTTACTGGGTTTCGTTCAAGGATATCGTGCGCTATGCCGGTGGCCAGAATGTGTTGCTCGAAACCGATGAGTCGCAGGGCTTTCGGGTCACGGTCGAGATGGTCGCCCGGTTGATCACCCCGCGGACTAAAGTCATCATTCTGAATTCGCCTTCGAATCCCTCAGGCGCGGTGATGAGCGCGGAGGATCTTACCGCAGTGGTTCGCCTGGCGCACCAGCGCGGAATCTGGGTGCTCTCCGACGAGTGCTATGTCTATCTGAATTACACGGGAAAGAATTTTTCCGTGGGGTCGCTGCGTGAACATAAAGAACGCATCGTGGTGCTGGGCTCGCTCTCGAAGACCTATGCCATGACCGGCTGGCGTCTGGGCTATGCGCTAGGTCCGGCAGCGGTGGTGAGCGCGATGTCGAAGTTGCAAAGCCAGTCCACTTCGAATCCGACTTCGATTGTGCAGAAGGCGGCGGTAGCAGCGCTGAAAGGTCCGCAGGAGTGCGTCGAAGAAATGCGGCGCGAATATATCCAACTGCGCGATCACGTCGTGAAAGGTTTGCGCTCGATTCCGGGAATCACTTGCACGCTGCCGGAAGGCGCGTTCTATGCCTATCCCAACATCTCGGCGTTTTTCGGGCGCGGCCATGTGAACTCGGCGTCTGACGTGGCGGGAAGGCTCCTGAGGGAAGCGCACGTGGCGACTGTTCCGGGAGAAGGTTTCGGCACCACTGACCACATCAGGGTTTCCTATGCGACCTCGAAGGCTGAGTTGGATCGCGGACTGGAGCGCATGCGGAGGTTTTTCGCTGCGCTGTAGTCAAAGACCCGATCGTTCGTCCAGGCCGTGCTTTTCGAACGGCCTTTTTCGTCGAATAGACTTTCATGAGCGATCTATATCCGTTACTGATGCTTCCCCGATTCGATCCGCGCCCCTGGGGAACTCATGATCTGTCTCCGATTTATCCCAATCGCCAATTCGAGGAAAAAATCGGCGAGGCCTGGCTCACGGGCGACGAGTGCAAAGTAGCCAACGGTCCGTTTACCGGTCACACGCTGGCGCAACTCTCGGCGCAGTATCAGCGGGAGCTTGTGGGCGATGCTGCCCGCGACGCGCGCCGCTTTCCGTTATTGCTGAAGTTTCTTTTTCCCCACGAGAAACTCTCCGTACAGGTCCATCCCGATGATGAGCAGGCTCGGCGCGTGAATCAGCCATGGGGCAAAACGGAGTGCTGGTACGTGGCGCACGCCAAGCCTGGAGCGCAAATTGCTCTAGGATTGAAACCCGGCGTGACCGTCGCCCAACTGGAACAGGCTATCCATGAAAAGCACGCCGAGGATTTGTTGAACTGGCTCAATGTATACACCGGGGACATGATTTATGTTTCCGGCGGAACCGTGCACACGTTAGGACCCGGTTCGGTGATTATCGAGACACAACAGCAATCGGATACCACCTATCGGTTGTACGATTACGGGCGCCCGCGCGACTTGCATCTGAAAGATGGACTGGCCGCGGTAAGGTTGCAAGTCTCTTCTGGAAAAGTGATTCGCCCGGCACCGACGCCAATTAGCGGCAGCCGCAACCGGCAGGCTTCATTGGTGGCTGCTCCCTATTTCGTGGTTGATATGTTCGAGACCAAGGACCCGCAGGAACTTACCACTTGTGACGATGTTGGAAAAACCTCCGCGCAGATTCTGGTAGCCGCGGAAGGCTGTGGCATAGTGGAAACGGGGGGATCGGAACCGGTGACTATGACCCGGGGCGATGCGGTAGTGATCCCAGGTTCAGTGGGGAAATTCACGGTGCGCCCGCAGTGGACTCTGGAGTTTCTGAGAGCGCGCGTGCCGGGAGCAGCGCTGCCAGAACCCGAAGCCCGAATGTAGCCAATGAGATTCTAAGAGCGTGACCAAGAAATCAAATTTCTATCCTGTCATTCTTGCCGGCGGCCGCGGTACGCGTTTCTGGCCCTTAAGCCGGAAGAAACGCGCCAAGCAGTTGCTCGCGCTGGATGGCAAGCAAACCATGATCCAGCAGACTGTGGCCCGGCTTCTGCCGCTCGCTTCTGCTAAACGTTTCTGGATCATTACCAACGACGACCTTCGCCCCACGATCCTGAAGCAGATTCCAAAGTTGCCGAAGACGCAAGCGATTGCCGAGCCCGTCGGACGCAATACCGCCCCCGCCATCGGACTCGCCGCCTTTGTTTTGCTGCGCCAAGATCCGGATGCGGTGATTGGAATGTTTCCTTCCGACCATGTGATCGCCGACGAAAAAAGCTATCGGACAACCATCGAGCGCGGCGCAGAAATCGCGGCCGCGGGGGAAAATATTGTTGTGCTCGGCATCCGGCCAAATCGCGCTGAGACCGGATACGGTTACATTGAAGCCGGCGGCCTTGCCAGCGGCGATGCTTTGCGCGTGCGCCGCTTCACCGAGAAGCCCGACGCCGAGAAAGCGGCTGGCTTTCTGGCCGCAGGGAATTATTTCTGGAACAGCGGAATGTTCCTGTGGAGCGCCCGCACGCTGGCCAATGCTTTGCGCGAGCATCTCCCCCAAACCGCCCCCCTGCTGGAGGAGATCGCCGCGGCTTTCGGCAGCCGCAAATTTGCTACGATTTTGCGCCGACTATATCCCAAGTGTGAAAGCATCAGCGTTGATTATGCCGTTCTCGAACCGCGTTCGGCGAAGGGGGAGACGGAAGGAAAAATCTTTTGCTTGCCTGCAGATTTCGGCTGGAACGACCTCGGTTCCTGGACCGCGCTGCACGAACATCACACGGCAAAGAGTAGTCCGCCGCAGGACAACATCATCCAGGGCGCAGGCGTGTTCCTGCTCAATGCTAGCGGCAATTACGTGCATTCACCCGGCAAGTTTGTCGCAGCCGTCGGGGTGAGCGATCTGGTGGTGGTCGATACTCCCGACGCGTTGCTGATCACCACCCGGCAAAACGCCCAGGACGTTGGTAAGGTCGTGAAGTATTTGGATGGCAAGAAGCTATACAAACTGACCTGAACGGTTAGTCGGTTGTCGTTCGCCAGCGCATAAAACTATCTCCATGAATCAAGAAATCAAGTTCGGAACCGATGGTTGGCGCGGCATCATCGCCGACGACTTCACGTTCGACAACGTGCGCCGAGTTGCCGGTGCAATCGCTTCTTATGTTTTGAAATACGAGGACGCTGCGCATGGAGTCTTCATCGGTTATGACACTCGCTTTGCCTCGCAGCGCGCAGCCCAAGTAGCCGCGGATGTGATCGCCGGTGCCGGCGTTCCGGTGAAACTTGCCGACGACTACACCCCCACGCCGGCCGTTTCCTATGCCGTAAAAACCAACGGTGCCGCGGGCGGAGTGATGATCACTTCCAGTCACAATCCTTGGAACTGGAACGGCATGAAATTCAAAGGAAAATTCGGCGGGTCCGCCACTCCAGGCATTATGAAAAAGGTGGAGGAGGAACTGCGGGCAGGGGTGATGCCGCGAGGCGCGAAAGCGGCGATCGAAAACGTTGACCTGAAGACCGCGTACATCGCGGCAGTTTGCGGTTTTACCGACTTGAATCTCATCGGCAAAGCCAAATTCAAGGTGGCCATCGACTCCATGTTTGGTTCCGGACGCGGGATTCTGGCGGGAATCTTCCGCGAGCGCGGGGTCCAGCACATCACGATCCGAGAGGAACTGAATCCACTTTTCCCCGGTATTAATCCCGAACCCATCGAGCCCCACATCGCTCTCCTGCAACAAACGGTCGTGAACGAGAAGTGCGATGCCGGACTGGCGACCGACGGTGATGCCGACCGCATTGGTGCGGTCGCGGAAGATGGCAGCTTTGTGGACTCGCACAAAATCTTCTGCGTGCTGTTGCGCTGGCTGCTCGAGCGCAAGCGGTGGTCTGGCGACGTGGTGCGTGGCTTCAATACGACGCGCATGCTCGATCGAATCGCCGCCAAACATGGCCGCAAACTTTATGAAACGCAGATCGGATTCAAGTACATCGCCGATCTCATGATGGAGCACGACATCCTCATCGGCGGAGAAGAATCTGGTGGCATCGGCTACTCGCGTTTTCTGCCGGAGCGGGATGGGATACTGAATTGTCTGCTACTGGCCAATGCAATGGCGGAAGCAGGCAAGCCGCTGGGCCAACTGGTCGCGGACCTGCAACGCGACTTCGGTCCGCACTATTACGGCAGGCGCGATCTGCACATTCCAGAAGAAATCAAGCAGAACGCCATTCAACGCGCTCGGTCGGAAAGCACGAAGAGCCTGGGGCGCTATCGCGTATTGAGAAAAGAGAGTCTTGACGGCATCAAATTTTTTCTTGATGCTCCGACGGACGGCAACGGCGGAGAGGCGTGGATCCTGTTCCGCGCTTCCGGAACGGAGCCACTGTTGCGGGCCTACGCCGAGGCTGCTTCGCCGGAGTTGGTGACGGAGATCCTGACAACTGCAGAGAGTTTTGTTACCGGCGGATAGCGGACCCTGCGGAACTCCACATTTCTTGCAGCGATAGTGCGATACTTCTAGATTGATCATGAATTTCGCCGGAAGCACATCCTCCAGTCACGACGATTCACCGGAAGCGCGTCGCTATAACAGGATCCACCGATGGCTCGGGATCGCCGACTTTGTTATCGGTTCCGTGTTTCTCGTCGTGCTGTTGATTACGGGTTGGTCAGCCTGGTTGCGCGATCTCGCTTTGCGGCGCGGATTTCAGAACTACACGCTCGCCGTCTTTTTGTATCTATTCTTTCTGCTCCTGATCAGCAAAGTGCTGGGCTTCGGTCTTGACTACTACGGATTCCGGCTGGAGCGACGTTTCCAGCTCTCTACGCAAAAATTTCGCTCGTGGCTTTGGGATGAAGCCAAAAGCTTTCTGGTGGGATTGGGGATGGGTACGATTGTGGTGGAGCTGCTTTACTTCATGATTCGCCAATCTCCCCAACATTGGTGGCTGATCACCTGGGCACTCTTCATGGGACTTTTCATTTTGTTAGCTCAGCTTGCGCCGGTGGTGCTGCTGCCGATTTTCTACAAGTTCGAACCGCTGGACAATGAAGACCTTCGGCGCCGGTTGGTACAGTTGGGGGAGCGGGCGGGCACGCGAGTGCGCGGAGTATACCGCTGGAAACTTTCGGAGAAGAGCAAGAAGGCAAATGCCGCTCTCACCGGGCTCGGCAGCACGAGGCGGATCATTCTCGCGGACACGCTGCTGGACAACTACGCTCCTGAAGAAATCGAAGCCGTCCTCGCGCATGAACTCGGTCACCATGTTCATCGACACATTTTGAAGAGCATTCTGGTACAAGCGGGAATTACTTTGTTAGGTTTTTGGATCGCGAATTTTGTCCTTCACTATGCGGTCGATCATCACATGTTCGAAGAGCTCTCCGATTTCGCAAACCTGCCACTGCTCGCTGTGGCTGCGACCTTGTTGTCACTTCTGCTGATGCCCGCCCTCAATGCCTTCTCGCGCTATAACGAGCGGCAAGCGGATCGCTATGCTTTCGAATCGATCGTCAGCGTCGAGCCGTTCATCTCGTCGATGAATAAGCTCGCGAAGCAGAACCTGGCGGAGCGCACTCCTTCGAAGTGGATAGAATTGCTGTTCCACTCCCACCCTGCAATTTCGCGACGAGTGGCGGCTGCGGAAGAGTGGGGACGCGCGCAAAGTGTAAGCCCGCAGGCGTAAACGGCAAAACTCTTTTGTTGTCCGCCGAAAAAAGAGAGGTTAATGCCGAAGCAGAATTGCGGCCACCCGCTGCAGATCCTCTTCGGTATCCACACCCACAGAATCGTAAGGTGTCTCGCCGACATAGATTGGGATTCCGTTTTCCAGGAAACGCAATTGTTCTAGCCGCTCGCTTTTCTCCAGCGTGGATTCGGGCTGGGTGGCAAAAAAATCGAGCGCGGACTTGCAGTAGGCATAGAGTCCTAGATGCTTGAAGTAGCGGGACTGGCCGCCCTCCCGATCGAATGGAATAGTGGCGCGGGAAAAGTAGAGAGCGCGTCCATCGGCCGCCGTCACCACTTTCACCGCGTTGGGATTATGGACATCCTCCGGCGGGCAAGCAGTCTTCACGGTACCCACCTGGACGGACTCATCTTTCATCACATCCAATAATGTAGCGATTTGTTCCGGCCGTACCAACGGTTCGTCGCCTTGCACGTTGACGTAAACATCAGCTGCGAGCCCGTCGGATACTTCGTGGACGCGCTCCGTACCGCTGCGATGACCGGTTGAAGTGAGCTGCGCCTTCCACCCATGTCTGCGGCAAGCATCCAGAATCACTTGAGAATCCGTAGCGATAACCACGTCGGAGAGAAGCCGCGATGACGCAACCGCCTCGTACACCCAACCCACCAGCGGCTTCCCGTCAATCTCGCGCAGCATCTTTTGCGGAAGACGAGTCGAAGCTAGCCGAGCGGGAATGATGGCGACGGTTTTCATGTGAGAATAGTTTCCCGTTTCCAGCTGCCACCTGACAAGTATTGATTCGATGAATGAGGCGAACCGAATGTTCCGCCGCGCTGTAGACACTTTTTTGCGGGGACTAAGCCAAGTGGCGCAGTAGCTCAGGTAGCGAGAGCGACGGTCACGATTGAGCGTTGTTTTCTTCTTTTGATCGCCAAGCTATCCCCGGAAGCAGTTTCCATCAAAAATAGGCGCGAAAAAAGGCGAAACAGAAGGGGCAGCGGCGAATGTTCCAATGAAAATGCAACGAGTCTACTGAGTCAGCAGAGACTCGTTGATGATTTCAGATGGTAGGCCGTTTTCGCTCCGGCCGTGGCGCTTTCTGGGCCCCATTGTGTACTGTTTTGAACACTTCTTGAATCGTCATCTATGCAAAGATGTGGTACTGCTTTGCAATGATGGAAATGAAAGAGAAGTCGAGAAGTCGAGAAGTCGAGAAGTCTGAGAAGTCGGAGCCGGGGAGTGTGGCGGCCATACTTGAGCGGGAACTCGAACCAACGGTTAGGGAATGGCTGAGGCAGGTGAATCTGGTTTCAGAACTGACCGACATTCCACTCAGCGATGCAGATCGCGCTCGCCATCTGCCCCTGATATACTTCGACTTAATTTCCCGTCTTCGCCTCCCTAAGAATGTCAGACCACCCATCTCCGCCAACGCTACTGCGCACGGGCAGAAGCGGCGGGAACAGGGCTACTCTCCCGCCATGCTTATCGAAGAGTCACGGATATTTCAGATTGTCACATTCGGCATGTTGCATCTTCACCGGAGCGAACTCGACCAGAGACGGTTGCTTCGAGATAGTGGTCATCGCGGACGAGGCGGACGCGCAACTCATGGAAGCCGTACGCAGCTTGACGTTGAAATCTCAACGATGAAATGATTCCGCCGCGGCCCCATAAGCTACGAGCGACAGTCATCTGTGTGCGCTATCGCACAAGAGCGAGCGGTATTGATAAGTTATTGTTCAGCGTTTCGCCTAAGCTGACTTGTGACCGTCCGAGGAGGCATTTATGGGTGGTCACCCCTGCCCAGAAATACGCTGTACAATTTGCGGCAAGCCAGTCGATCTAAGCATAGAACTGTGCGCCCATGAACACGGACACTCGACGGTCTATGCTCTCCGGACAACGGACATGGGCCGATTTAGCAGAAAGCTGCTGATAAGAGCGCTGTTGATTTGCAAGCCGCCGTTGTAATGGACGAAGCCTTTCTTCTTGAACGCATTCATAAATTTACTTACCCTTGAGCGGGTGGTACCAACCATCTCCGCCAAGGTTGCTTGGCTCACCTTCAGGGGGCGCTCCGGCTTTGACTCCTTGATTATTTGCCCAAACAGCAACAGAACTCGCGCCAGTCGCTTTTCGCTGAAATTGAAAAATTGATCTACCAAGTCTTCTTCGACTCGAATGACGCGGGAAAGCAGATATCCATTAAACAGCGCTACAAACTGCGGGTCTCGCTTGAGGGCGCGAACCATGCTCTCCTTCTCCAAACGAATGACGTTGGATTGTCCGATTGATCTCGCCGTGTACATCCGCACAGCTTGACCTCCTAGACAGCCTTCGCCAAAAAAGCTCCCTTTCAGCAGGACGCCGATTATGGCTTTCTTGCGACGCGCAGCGGCTACCGTGAGCTTAACCGTACCGCTCTGAACGTAGAAAACTGCATCGGCAGCATCCCCTTGTAAAAAAGCGGCCTCGTTGTTTCGGTAGCTCCGCTCAGTCATCCCAGAATGAAACTTTTTGCGGAAAACTGCGGAACTGAAACCGAGAGTTTGCTTCGCCACCTGTCTCCTTGGCACGATTCAATTCGCGGGGGAATGCGCTTTCCCTCGCAGAAAACAGGCTAAATCATATGGCTCAGGAATCTAGCTGGGCTGGTCAATATAGGTCATGCACAATTGCACACAGTACCTAATTGATTATCTCGAAGCCGCTTTCATGGTTGCATCGAGTTTAGTCTTTTGGAGTACTTGCAACCGTGAAACTTTACGCACCGGCATCGCATAGTTGCTTCCGGTTGTTTCATCTGCTGCCAGACAATACATGGCGGCGAAGCGACCGGCAATTAGAGATTTCGCTGCTCAGTTTTGCTCTAACCTCATGGTGGTAATCCTGCGACAGAACAATCAATCGATCTTCTAGCCCGACCTCATACTCCTGCCAAGTAACGCCGTCCACTCCGGGTGCGGCCTTCCTCTTCAGGGAGTGAAAGCTTTCCCGCAGCAGATCAACGGTCAGATGGTGGAGCAAGGCGGTGAATTTCATCTCCTTATTTTCCCTTGCTGCTTTCCGCACGCCAGCCAGCCCTTGGGACACGCCCTTCCCGCTCTGCGTCGGGTACGTGTTAGGTTGACCAGCGTTCTCCTTGATCAACGGCCTTCCCTCCCCACTCTCCGCCGGCGATGTCCCGTCTTTGTTCGAATGGTTCATAGGTAGTATGCCGCTGTGTGACTCCTCGCAGACGTACGCGCGGGCCTTGTGGCTCTGGCCTTCTCCCGCCGACCTGCGGCCTGGTTGAGCCGCAGGTGTCTCCGAGGCCTCCCGGTTCTCGTGCATGAAGTTTCTAGGCGTGTCTGGGGTCTTCGACTAGGCCGGACTGAACAGGTGCTCGCGCTATCGCGCCTGTTCATGTTGCCTTCCGCGCATTGCAAGGACGTCGGCGTCCGGATTGCATCTTTTCGGAGCTGAATACCCACCCCGCCTATCCTCTGTCTACGCTTCGCCGTGTACCTCGCGATACCCAGCGCAAGACTCGAGGCCGAGCGGATCGCTACTCCTTTCTCGTAAGGAACTTTCATCCTCTACTTCATGCCGGTTAGCCCGGCGCACTGCAAAAGCGATTTTTCACCAACTGAGCGCAGTTTTCCGGTTACCGGCAAAATACCTGCGGGGGTTGGACTACTCTTGCTGAATCACTCAAAGCGATAACGGAGAGCCTCGGCCACAGCCTTATATCCGATTCGCCGATAAACCGAATTCGATGTGGGGTTGCCCAAGTCCGTGTAGAGGATGCACCGATACCCACAGTCGCGAAGATGTTTTGACAGAGCATGAACGCAGGCTGCCGCGTAGCCGTGCTTTCGCTTCTCGGGTGGCGTATAGACCCCAGACAAGCGAACTACACCTTGCGCCGGATCGCGGCCAACAGCCATAGAAGTTGTCTCTCCGTTTTGATCCCACAGCCAGATCTGTCCAGTGGCCAACGCCCGGTCTACTCGACGCTCGGTGTCGTTTGCAGACTCCCCAATTTCATCCTGGAATGCACGAGTCCAGACAACCATCAACCTGCGATCTCTCGGACCCGCTTGGCGTAAATGACCCACGGTGGGGGGAACTTCTCCCAGTTCCAAGAGTTCGTACAGACGCGTCCCCTGGAACGGTGTGGCCGCCGACTTACATCGTTCACTCCATTGGCCAGCGAAGCGGGCTGACGTCGCAGCGTCGCCATTGACACCCACCAGAGTCACTCCGGCTTCCGCAATTGCATCCACTATTGCCAGCACGGCACGCGGTTCCATGGGTGTCAACGTCGCTGGATATTCCAGAGGTGACTGAACGACCACGCCAACGGCTTCCTCTCCGTGCAATGCGATCCAATACCGACCTGGGTCGCCCTGAGCGACGCGGGAGTGCAGAATCGACAGAATCAGATTATGCAGAACTGGTTCCGATGAAAGGAACTTGTCAGCCCTCCTAATGACAAAGCCGGGATCTTCGCTAAACAGCACCTTGAGTTCCATGCGGGAAATCTTATCGGATCAGAGCACCGGCAAGGAATGCCTCAACCGCGGAAGAATAACCCGATTCTCATCTCTCTATTGATTGGTTTCCAATGGATTGGCCGGTCAAGCACTCAAAACCCCTGAACTCGGCATTTTGACTGATAAGGGGTTTTTTCTTGACCTCAGCGCACGCTTGCGGGCTTCATCGCTGCTCCCAGCATGCGATGTGAACGGGCAAGTCTCTTGCGCAAAGCCACAAACGATTCGGCTGTCAACCCTCTGTGGATTTGTTGCTGGGAAGACAACAGAGGGCCCGAAAGGGTGCAGGCATCATCGCCTGATTCGCAACCAGTGCCGAAAGTGCTGTCCGGGTTGCTGCAGGGAATGAGGAGGAACAAATGCCCGACGAGATCTTCCTCCTCACCGGTTGGCGGGATTCCACGCGGAACGCCAATTCCCAGGATGACCCCCCGGTCGTTAATGTTGACCCCGTCCACCAATACCAGGTTCGTGTTTGGGGCAACGAGGGAATTTAGGTCTATCATCGCGCCGTCTTCCCAAAGCGTCGCGTGTTGCAGCGCTGTGACGCAGTCAAACGACTGACCGAGAACTTGTCCTCTTGAGTTGCGACCGGTGGCGAAACTGCAATCATAGCCGGGGAGTGTTCCAAGATCTTTGATGGTTCCGTTTTTCCAAATCGCGGCATGAAAAAACTCATCATTCGCTGTGGATGCGCCGCCCAGGACGACCCCTGAACGAGTCAACCAACCAGCCAGTGAGTATGTTCCTCCTAATGTGCCCAGGTCATGCATTCTGCCGTTTTCCCACAGGAATGCGTGCTGTTCTTGATCTCCGGCGAGGTTGGACCCACCGATTACTTGACCGCGATTGTTCGCGCATTGGCCGAAGCCAAACGTGCCGCCGAAACCTCCGAGGTTGGCCATAACACCTCGATCCCATAAGAACGGAGCGACTTCAGGGACGCCCGTCGTGGGACTCGGAATGAAACTTGTGTAAGACTGGCCTGTGATGAAATCTTTGCGTGAGTTTTCGCAGATGGCGCTAGGAACAGCATCGGGTCCGCCCAACGTTCCGATGTCCCGCATCCGTCCGTTCTCCCAGACAAAAGTGTGGTCCTGTTTTCCAGTCCCGAAGATGGAGAACGGATCGTCTACAGCCGTGTCTGCGATGCCGATTACTTGTCCAGGATCATTCAGGTAAATCGCAATACTCTCGTTTCCTCCGAACGTACCAAGCAGAATTGGTGAATGGTTTCTCCATAGCACAGTTCGTGCTTCGGGGAATCCGGTGATCGGATCGGTTGCATCGATATGCGAAAACCCGGCGATCCATCCCTGCGAGTTGATACCGACGGCTGCGTTCGGATTCGTTCCATTCGCACCGAGCGCAACGAGGTGACCGTTCTTCCAGCGAAAAGTTTGGCTAAGGAAGCAGTCGTTGTTGAAACAATTAGGAGCTTCCGGGTCAGGGACGTTGATGTCAGCGTAGGAGCCGACCTCGTCACGATTGCTCAGGATGACGCTGCCGAAGCCCGAGGCGGAACCGTAACTGGCAGGGCCGCCAAGGGTACCCAGGTCCACGAAGGCATAATGGGCGTGGTGCCGTTCCGGTTGACCGACCGCGGTCGTTTGCTGGGCAGAAAGTATTGCGCTACCAAGGAAACTCAGCATGAGGATTAATACGGATTTTCGATTCATGGCCTCACTCCGATAGAGAACTCAAATTTCGTTTGCGTGCGGCGAAACCCTGACGGATTTCGGTTCTTAAAGCAATGTCCGGAGGGTGACTTAGAGGGGACACGTTTATCCCCCACCTAAGTTCCATGGAATGAGCCAGGTGGAAGAACTGGCAGCATGCCAATAGCGCGGCGGTAGGTAATTTGCTAGACTGCTCCGCAAAACTTGGGGTGGATTGTAATGTCTTCGCCGGCCGAATCTCGCCGGAAAATCCGGTTTGGAGATTTTGAAATCGACATGCGCACCGCCGAGGTGCGGCAGAACGGCCACAAGTTCGTCCTTCAGGGCCAACCGTTCCAGGTCCTGGCATTCCTGCTAGAGAAACCCGGCGAACTTGTTACGCGCGAGGAACTCAAGAAACGCCTCTGGTCGGCAGACACTTTCGTCGATTTCGATCACAGTTTGAACAAGGCGGTGAACCGGTTGCGGGAAACGCTTGCCGACTCAGCGGACAAGCCCTCTTACATCGAAACCTTGCCTCGCCGCGGTTACCGCTTTATCGCTCCGGTAACCAGCGATGACCAGGAAAGGTTACTGGGTGAACCGGCTCTTGCGGGGCGAGGAAGCCCAGCTATGCCCGTCTCTGCATGCAGCGCGCAACTGCCAGTTCATGCGCGGTGGGAACGATTCGCGAAGCCTGTAATTTCGGCAGAACTACTGTTTTTGATCGCCATCTCGGTAGTGACATGGCATCGGTTCTCAAGGAGCCACCCAGTTAGTTTAGAGACTCTGGAGATGAACACACTAACTGAGGTCGGAACAGCTAAGAATGTCGCAATTTCTCAGGACGGTCGTTATGTTGTCTATGCTGTAGACCTTGGCGAAAAACAAGGGCTTCGTTTACGCCAAGTGGCTACTCGTAGTGACGTAGAGCTGTTGCCTGCCGATGCTGGCAATTTCGTGGGACTGGCCTTTTCTCCTGATGGGAACTACGTCTATTTTGTGCGGTCGGACAGGAACGACATCTCATTCCGATATCTCTACAGGATACCCTCTCTGGGAGGCGCACCGCGGAAGCTCATCACGGATGTTGACTCTGGAATCAGCTTCTCACCGGACGGGCGAAAGATTGCCTATGAGCACTGGAATCGTAATGATGTGGAGCTCAAGATCGCAAACCCTGACGGAACCGGCCAACAGCTCCTAACAGTTATCCACAACGCGAATTTCTTATCTCCAGGGGACCCCGGCCCTACCTGGTCCCCGGATGGCCACACGATCACCTTCTCCAAGTTGCTTGTAGGGAAGCCACGGCGGTGGGTTCTCTTCGCTGTTTCAGTGGCGAATGGCCGCTTTCGAGAGTTGTACTCGGATGGCGGCGCCATTGGCAGACCCAGATGGTTGCCGACAGGGGATACTCTTTTAGTACCGCACTTCGATGAGAATGCTCATCGCAGCCAATTGTGGACGGTTTCTTTTCCTTCGGGCACAGCTCGCAGACTTACACACGACATCTCGGATTATTCGATGGATTTGGATCTTACCAGAGATGGGGCGACCGCAGGTACGATCACGAACGTTGTGAAATCCGAGGTCTGGGTCTCTTCGTCCAATTCTGAAAATCTCCAACAAGTTACTCATGGCAATTCCCATGCCTTCCAGTTAAAGACGAACGCAGCAGATGGGAAGGTTCTGACAACGGATTGGGACGGCGGACTACGGATGATGAATGAGGACGGTACACAGGAGTCGAGTCTCGGCAGTGCCCGTGGCGTCAGTTGGTTCACTTTGTGCGGCCGCACTGTGGTCCTTACCTCTAACGAAGGGAATTCCACAACGCTGCTTCGTTTGGATGCTGATGGAACTCGTGTTACAAAGCTTGCAAACGGCAATCTGTGGTCTCCCGCCTGTTCGCCAGACAATCACTTCGTGTATTACGTCAACTGGGAGCAACCTGAAAAGATTTGGCGAATGTCGCTTGAGGGTGGTGCTGCGGTAGAGGTAGCTCAGGTGCTTGGCGATTCCATTATGGGTAATATCACTGCCTCGCCAGATGGGAAATACATTGCCTATCCTTATAGCGCCTATACCGGAACCACACCAGGTCGACATCTTGCGATAATTCCCGCTGAAGGCGGAACACCTGTGGCTCAGTTTGACTTGCCTGGCTCTAGCTGGAACGCCGGACCCTACTGGAGCGCGGATGGCAGTACATTGCAGTACCTTCGAATTCTCGATGGAGTCAGCAACATTTGGGAGCAACCGCTTGACGGAGGAGCACCACGACAGCTGACCCACTTTAGGTCCGGGGAAATTTTCGATTTCGCTTGGTCCACAGATCGAAAGCGGCTGTTTATGACACGCGGCAACGCGACCAGCGACGTGGTTCTAGTATCTGGGTTCCACTGAACCTTTTGGACTCCCATCTCAGGTCTCAACCGAAACCCTTTCGTTTCGACAAGTATTAACTCCTAGGATAATTCTCAACTCGGAAGTCAGTTTCTGCTATCAGGCGTTCTCACAACTTTGCGCCTTCTCTTCGCCTTTGTCCGGGTCAAAGCGTGGTATCGCGATTTTTCGTCAACTGTGGGTTGGTGGTGCCTGTGGAACGCCTACGGAGAGACCCATACCACAAAGGTCAATTCGGCATTTTCGTAGCGCCCGGAGACTTCCCAACAACCTGTTGTCGAAAATTCGATCCCCCACCAGGAAGGCCTCCAGTCTAGGTTCTCGGTATGAACTGTTGGCTTTCAAGATCGCAGCGGGCGGTGCCGGACCATCTAGCCTGCGTGCCGTAACCGTCAACTTGCCAGCATCCTTTTCCGGTACCCATGGCCGCGGGCCGTAGTACCCCAGGGTCGAAACCAGAATATCTTCTCCCCGACCCCACTTAATTAACGTCGGCGGGAAGCAGAGTCCAGAACCTATCGTTGCCGAACCAATTCACACCACTGCCGACCCGATAGGGCCAAGGAGGCGCGAAACGGCGCTGCATGGTGCGCTTGTTTGGCCCTCCTTGATCCTTGATCTTGTCTTTTGGACCACTTGCCGTGCTCAGGATCTGACTTTCCCTTGCAGTACCTATAAAGCGAAAACTCTTGCGGTTGTGTTTGGCCACTGATCGCCATGCGGCCTAGCCAACCTGCAGTAAGAGCGTTAGTTAGCATCAGGAGACGATCAATTGAACTGGCACGCCTCCTGCAAATGCCCAAGCAACAAGACGGACTACCCCATGAAACCACTTCGAGCTCCAATTGTCTTGGTGTGCCTCAGCTTATTGGTTGGTTGTGGCGCCGGCAGCCTCGGTCCGGGCGTTGGTGGTCCATCACCAGGTCCGTCACCAAGTCCATCACGATCCCTGGTCTCGATCGCTATAACACCAGCCAATGCGGCCTTGCTCCTCGGCGCACTCCAACACTTCACGGCTACCGGTACATATTCCGATCACAGCTCGGAGGACATTACTGAGTCCGTCACTTGGTCCTCGTCGGACATAAGTGTGGCGTCGATCGCTGGAGGCGGACTGGCAACAGCGCTCACTCTCGGCTCGGTTACGATCTCCGCTACGTCTGGCTCTGTCACCGGAAGCACGACCGTGAATGTCCAGCCTGCCGTGCTATCTTCCATCACGGTCCGCCCTGTAAACAAAAAAATCGCGCCGTTCACGAGCCAGCAGTTTCAGGCAATCGGTGCTTACACCGATGGAAGCACTCACAATGTGACCGCACTGGTGTCTTGGACTTCATCCAACACTGCCGTCGCGACGATCGGTGGCAGTGGCCGGGCGAAGGCTGTAAGCCCGGGATCCACGACAATTACTGCGACTCTGGATTCGATCAGCGGATTGACCACACTCGACGTCTCCAATGCCACGATCGTATCCATCTCTGTCACTCCCTCAGGACGCACCATTGCCCCGAGCACCAGGTTGACCTTCGCCGCGACCGGCGTCTTTAGCGACCAGACGACACAGGTCATTACCGGAGACTGCACTTGGGCCTCTGACAATCATGCAGTGTCCACCGTCGGAGCGGGGGGCACGGCGACCGCAATCGGGCCTGGTACGGCCAACATTTCCGCCACTTTTAACGGAGTCTCGGGTATGGCGCCGCTGAATATCAGCTCCGCCACGCTCTCTTCGATCTCTGTCACCCCGGCAAGTGCCGTACTCGCGCCAACCACTTCCACAAACTGCGTCGCTACCGGAACGTTCAGCGATGGCAGCACTCAGGTGATTACCAACATCGTCACTTGGACGTCGTCCGCGCCGAACCTCGCGAGCGTCAACCGTGCCGGCAAAGTGACCGCACAATCCCAGGGAAATGCAACTATCACCGCACAACTCGGATCGCTCAACGCGAACTGTGCCATTGTGGTCGACGGTTCCCCACTGACGTCGATACGAGTTTCACCGCAAACCGCAAGCATCCCCCAGCAGACTGAATTAGCTTTCGTGGCTACCGGCACTTTCGCAGACGGCAATACTCAGGACCTGACGACGTCGGTTCTGTGGACGTCCTCGCCGGCCTCGGTAGCCACCATCAGCAACCTGCCGGCAACAATGGGCGAGGCCACTGGACTCGAACCTGGAACGACAGCGATTACAGCACTCTTTGGCGGGCAGCTTGGAACGGCAACTTTGACCGTCACCAGCGCGACGGCCACTTCGCTGCGGGTATCGCCCGCCGCCACAAATCTCGAACACGGCAGTGTCACACGGTTCACTGCTCTCGCCGAGTTCAGCGATGGCACGACCAGAGACGTCACATCGTCGGTAACCTGGACGTCTTCGAATGCAGGCGTGGCAGTTGTCACTCCAACGGGCGTCGCGACGAGCACTGGTTCGGGGATGACTACTGTGACAGCCACGATGAATGATCTGAGCGGAACAGCTTTTCTGATGGTTTATTGACAGGCCGCAAGATGGGGATCAAATTGGGCGCTTTGCGATTTTCAACAAGATTGTCCATCGTGTCGCTGCTGTGGGCGAGCCCGTTACTGGGACAAGCTGGATTCAATGGCGCGATTCCAGCGGTCAAGGGTCCTGAATGTAACGTCTCCGTCGGTTACGGCTACGCTGGCCTGAATTTTTCAGGAAAGCCAACGGTCAATATGCAGGGCGTTGATCTTGGAGCAGCGATCGACTTCACTCCGCGCTGGGGAGCGACCTTGGATTCCAGTTATGTTAGCGCGGGTAGGAACCCCCGCTCCGGCCATGGCAGCTACAACCTTGATTTTCTCGCGGGTCCAGTGTTTGTTCCCGCTCAGAACGAGAACACCCGAGTGCTCGTTCGTGCCCTCGCCGGCGTTAGCCTGGTGGACGGCTCGGTTCCAGTGGGTCAACTATATTACCGGGGATGGCTGACGCGCTTCTCTTGGGCGGTAGGAACAGGGATCGAACACAACATTTCCGGGCCATTTGCAGTTCGCGTTAATGTTGATTACCTGCGCACGAGATTTGTGAGCTCGTCTCTTGCCGTGCAGCCGCAAAACAACATTCGTGTGACCGGAAGCCTGGTATTTCGGTTCGCTGCTCCTCGCCACTAGCCCCATCTCGCGGCCAGGAGGCCTTGACTACCAACACGGTGTCCTTCGCAGGCCGGCGGACTTCGGCCCTACCTTGCCCAACTCGACGACTTATTGCCGCATGTGACACCAGCACGATTGTAGTTGTTGAAATCGCATTATAAGAGGGCGTCCCTTTTGGAGTAGGTTATGAGCGCAAGCACCATCTCCTAGGAAAGGAACACCCTCCATGAATAGCGAAAAGTATATTGGGCTCGACGTTCATCAAGCAACGATCTCGATCGCAGTGATGGATTCCACCGGAAAGGTAGT
>Ga0209330_1000059_pt1 | contig 53133 bp, 51 predicted proteins | sample JacPinW_OM2H0_O3_FD_187969 | JGI IMG/M metagenome (GOLD analysis project Ga0209330, IMG submission 187969) | Forest soil microbial communities from Algoma, Ontario, Canada - Jack Pine, Ontario site 1_JW_OM2H0_O3 (SPAdes) (version 2) | ecosystem: Environmental > Terrestrial > Soil > Boreal... | reverse complement strand
GTTTCCCGGTTCACTGGTTTCGACCCATCTTAGGTATTATAGGAACGCAACCATATTCTCGCAAGGAACCCTATTGGCCCTGTCTCCGCGACTGCGTTACAAATTCGATCGAATCCGGGAACAATTCAGCGGCATTTTCGGGGGCCCGCGTGAAGCGCCCCGGCCGAAGCTGTGTCCTTCCTGCGGCACGCTCGTTGGAGCGACCGCGACGAAATGCCACCAGTGCGGCGCGAGCATGAATTTCGGCATGGCGGCAGCGAGCCGGTCGCTGAGCCGGCTGTTGCCGACAACTTCGCCGGCCACGTATGGAATTCTCAGCTTGAGCTGTTTGCTCTACGGCGCGAGCTTGTTGGCAACCGTTCGTACCAGCGGGTTTCAAGCGCCGGGCGGCGGCTTTCTCGGCATGTTTAATTTTGGCGGCATCAATGGCGTAGTCTTGCAAAAGCTCGGCGCGTCACTACCGTGGCCAATAGATTTAATGCAACCGTGGCGGCTGGTGATGGCGAGCTTTCTCCACGGAAGCCTAATGCACATCGGCTTCAATATGTGGGTGCTGATGGATATCGGCCCTCAGATTGAGGAGCTGTACGGGTCCGCGCGATTTTTTTTCATCTACGTTGTGACGGGTATTGGCGGCTACATCCTCAGTGCACTGGTTGGTCATTTCAGCGTGGGAGGGTCGGCATCGTTACTCGGGCTGATCGGCCTGCTTCTGGCGGTTACGACGAAACGGAGCGGCGCTTCGATGCAGATGCTTCGAAGCCAGCTCATCAAATGGCTGGTCTATATAGGGGTCTTGGGAATTTTGATGTCCGGAATTGATAACTTTGCGCACCTCGGAGGATTGATCACCGGGTTTTTAATGGGCAAGGTGATGGCCGATCATCCGCCGATGTCGCAGCAAGAGCGCACGCGCGCGGATCTTCTCGGGTGGACGACGGCGATCATTGTGATCGCGAGCCTGGGAATAGTGGCTTACGGATTGTTCCAGGCGAGCTGAAGGGCAAACGGGTGAGCGTAATTAGGGGGCTAGGCTCCCGCATGGAGCCGGCGCGATACCACGATGCTGTAGTGCAACCCTGAAATACACACAAAAACAGCCACGCAGTATTTGCAAACCTCTTGTACGACCTCCAACGTGTGGTTATTCCGTATGGCCAACAATAGAACCAAGAAAATAAGTAGAAGCTCGAAAAATGTGGTGGCTTTTCCATAAATACTCGGCGGCAAGGAAATATAACCGACCGTGATGAGAACGACGGCGCTGGCAACCAACAGCGACACGTCCCGCCCCAAGACAAGAATCGCGAGCCACCATGCGATCTTATTGTGCAAAGCCAAAACGAGATACGATGAAGAAACCAGCAGCTTGTCCGCAATAGGATCGAGATAAGCGCCCAACGGTGTTTTTTGGTTCAATCCGCGTGCGAGGAAGCCATCCAAGCCATCGGTGAGGCCTGCGACTATCAGAATCGCCATGGCCCATCCGTACCTCTCATAGTGAATCGTAATGATGAATACCGGGAGGAACGCCAGGCGCAGAAACGTGAGCTGATTGGGGACCGTGAGGATTCGGCCGTTCATGAAGTTATCCGGCTAACTAGAACAGGCATGTGCAATCAGGCGAATTGCGCCAGGTACTCTGCGAGCGAGCGGCCGGTCTTTTTTGCGAACACTTCTGCGAGCGATGGAATTGAGCCCCGCGGTTCGTCGAGCGCAATTCGTTCGATTCGCAGCATGGGAAAAAACAAAGTGGGCAAACCCATGCGGTCACCGTCGGGATGCAGCACCTGGCTCACAAAATCGTCAAACGAACTGAGATCGATGCCGCGCACACTGACTCCCGCATGTGAGATGTCGATTAGTTCGCCCCACAATTTTTCCTTGGGGCTCTGCAAACTAATCACGACGATCGAATGCGGTTCCATTGCCTCTCCAGGAATGCCGTACTGTAATGGTATCTCAATTCGCCGCGCGAACGATGCGCCCTGATGCGCTCAAAGGCATCTTTGCTGTCGGTGCGCTTCACCCGGCCATTACTTTCATGTCGGGCGCCAACTGCAGCTTGGGTTCCGTAACTTTTTGCACAGCTTCAGCGGAAACGCCGGGAGCGAGTTCACGCAGGAGAAGCCCCTGCGGCGTGACTTCGATGACGCCGAGTTCGGTGACGATCAGGTTCACAACGCCGACGCCGGTGAGGGGCAGACTGCACTCTTTCACAATTTTCGCCTCGCCGTCTTTGGTGGTGTGTTCCATGGCGATGATCACGCGCTTGGCGCCTGCGACCAGATCCATGGCGCCGCCCATGCCCTTGAGCATTTTTCCGGGGATTGCCCAGTTGGCGAGATTGCCTTTGGCGTCGACTTGAAGGGCGCCCAGGACGGTCACGTTTATTCGGCCGCTGCGAATCATCCCAAAAGAATCGGCGCTTGAGAAATAACAGCAGCCGGGGATTTCGGTGATCGTTTCCTTGCCTGCATTGATCAGGTCGGGGTCTTCCTCCCCTTCGTACGGGTAGGCGCCCACTCCTAGCATGCCATTCTCCGATTGCAGAATAACTTCCATGCTCGGCGGTAGGAAACTCGGAATGAGCGTGGGCAAGCCGATGCCAAGGTTCACGTAGTAACCGTCGCGCAGCTCGTGGGCGACTCGGCGGGCGATAATTTCGCGTTTATCTATTTCCGCTGGCATCTTGTCTCCTAGCGCTTTCGCACCGTGCGGCGTTCGATGCGCTTTTCATAATTTGTGCCCTGAAAGATCGCATCCACAAAAACTCCTGGCGTATGAATGCAGTCCGGATTCAGTTTGCCGAGCTCGACGATTTCTTCCACCTCGGCGATGACGTGGTCGGCGGCAGTGGCCATCACTGAATTGTAATTACGCGCCGTTTTGCGAAAGACAAGATTTCCCCAACGATCGCCCTGATAGGCCTTGATGAAAGCGAAATCACCACGCAACGCGGGCACAAGGATATGCGGACGGCCGTGGAACTCCCGTACTTCCTTTCCTTCCGCCGCTAGCGTTCCGTATCCGGTCGGCGTGAAAAAGGCTGGAATGCCTGCGCCGCCGCAACGAATGCGCTCCGCGAGCGTTCCCTGAGGATTCAATTCTACTTCGATCTCTTTTTTCATAGCGAGTTGCTCGAAGGTCTTATTTTCGCCCACGTAACTGGCGATCATCTTTTTCACTTGCTTGCTTTGCAACAAGAGCCCGATTCCGAAATCGTCCACACCTGCGTTATTTGACACAAGAGTGAGGTTCTTTGTGCCCTTTTTGCGGAGCGCGGCGATCAAGTTCTCGGGGATGCCGCAGAGGCCGAAGCCTCCGAGCAAAATCGTCGCTCCGTCCTGAATGCGAGCGATAGCGGCGTCAGCGCCGGTTACACGCTTATCCATCCTGTCTCCTTACGATGTGGCGCAGGGATAATTGCGAGTGAAGTTTACTGCAAATCGGCGGACATTTCGTAGAACTCATTCGGCCCAGGGATTTTCAAGTGGATTGCTTCGTCGACTAAGGCCGGAACGGGCAGCACTTTTTAGCGTGCGGACGAGGACCCCCACACCTGTCGCTGCAGCTTCCGCGGAAGTCGCGCGTTCCACTTCGGCCATCAGCGCGGAGCCGACCACGGCTGCATCCGCGATGCCTCCAAGCACGCTTACGTGAGACGGCGCCGAAATGCCGAAGCCGACGGCAATTGGAAGGCTTGTGAATTTTCGAACACGCCGCGCGAGCGCTGGCAATCCTTCAGGCAAGATATCTCGCGTGCCGGTTACGCCCGTTCGCGAGACGAGATAAAGGAAACCCGTCGAGGCTTCCGCTATGCGCGAGAGACGCTCGTCGGTGGAAGTTGGAGCGGCCAGGAAAATACTGTCGAGACCGCGAGGCCGCAGCGCAGCGCGATAGTCTCCAGCTTCCTCGGGCGTCAGATCAGTGACAAGGACACCGTCAGCGCCCGCCGAAGCCGCAGCCTCGGCAAATTTCTCCAGACCCATCTGTAACATGGGATTGAAATAACTGAAGAGCACGAGCGGCATTTCCGTCTGAGTACGCAGCCGGTGGACCAGTTCGAGTACTCCCGCAAGAGTTGTTCCACCTCGCAGCGCGCGTTCGCTTGCACGCTGAATGACCGGCCCATCCGCGACAGGATCGCTAAAAGGGACGCCGAGCTCGATGATGTCTGCCCCGGCGTCAGCGGCCGCGAGGACGATTTTGGCACTGGCCTCGAGCGACGGGTCTCCAGCAGTAATGTAGCCAATGAGACCGAGCTCGCCGGCATCCGCCAGCTGCCGGAATTTCCGTCCAATTCTTCCCGTATGCTTTTCGGCTGCGGGCTTTCCGGTGGCGCCGGCGGTATCCGTGTTCGGGCCGTTGGACTTCGAAGCGGAATAATTAGACATAGCGAGAGAGGATTTCCATATCTTTGTCGCCCCGGCCGGAAAGATTCAGGATCACGATTTCATCTGTTCTCATTTTGGGTGCGCGGCGGATAAGTTCCGCCAAAGCGTGCGCAGATTCAAGCGCAGGAATAATCCCTTCGACGCGCGCCAATGTGCGCGCGGCGTGTAAGGCGTCTTGATCGCTGGCGGCGGTGTATTCAGCGCGGCCCTCTCCTGCGAGCCATGCGTGCTCGGGGCCGACGCCGGGGTAATCGAGGCCCGCAGACACAGAATGTGTGGTTGAGATTTGGCCGTCCGCATTCTGCAACAGATATGTGTAGGTGCCTTGTAGAACGCCGGGGCGAGCGCCGCCGAAACCTTCCGCTGCGGCAAGCCGAGCGGCGTGTTCGCCGAGCGATTTGCCGCGGCCTCCTGCCTCGACGCCAAGCATTTTCACGCTGGCATCGCCAAGAAATGCGTGAAAGAGGCCGATGGCATTCGATCCGCCGCCGACGCAAGCGATCAGATGATCGGGGAGGCGTCCTTCAGCGCGCAGTATCTGTTCGCGAGCCTCTTCGCCGATAATTTTCTGAAAATCGCGCACAATTTGTGGATAAGGGTGCGCACCGAGAACCGAGCCGAGGAGATAGTGCGACGTTTGGACGTTCGTCACCCAATCACGCATGGCCTCATTGATCGCATCCTTCAATGTGCGGCTGCCCGAATCAACGCCTTTCACTTCTGTTCCGAGGAGACGCATGCGAAAAACGTTTAACCGTTGGCGTTCCATATCCTCGGTCCCCATGTAAACCGTACAGGTAAGACCGAGTCGGGCTGCAACGGTAGCGGTGGCCACGCCGTGCTGGCCGGCTCCGGTCTCGGCGATGATTCGCTTTTTGCCCATGCGCACGGCGAGGAGACCTTGGCCGAGCGCATTGTTTATTTTGTGTGCGCCGGTATGGAGGAGATCTTCACGCTTCAAATAGATTCGAGGGCCGTCGAGCTGCTCGGTGAGGCGTGACGCAAATTGCAGCGGAGTTGGCCTGCCGGCAAAATTGTAAAGCAGATCATCGAGTTCGACCTGAAAACTCTTATCCGAGCGCGCTTTGGCGTAGGCCTGTTCAAGTTCGTCGAGTGGAGCGACGAGCGTCTCGGGGACGTAACGGCCGCCAAACGGACCGTAGCGTCCGCGTGAATCCGGCATCGTTTGTAGCGCTGCACCTGTCATGCTGCCCTCCGGGACGAGCGCACGGCTCGCATGAATTTCACGACAAGTGCGGGATCTTTCTTCCCGGGTTTTGATTCTACGCCGCTGCATACATCGACCGCGTACGGCTTGGCGGAACGAATCGCCTCGGCAACGTTTTCCGGAGTCAACCCTCCGGCCAGAAAAATTCTGCCGGCACGTTTTGCACGAAGCGCGAGGTTCCACCGAAAAGTCTTGCCGCTTCCGCCGTGGCGGCGGCGATCGAAGCCATCGAGCAAAAATGCGGAGACTTGTTCGTAACCAGCGAGTTGGTCGGTGCGGAATGAGTCTCGAACTCGGACAGCCTTGATCACGGGCAGATGTCGCGCGAGTTGTTTGATAGTCGCAGGCGACTCCTCACCGTGCAACTGGAGGTAATCGAGCCGGACACGGTGCGCGATTCTTAACATTTCGTCTTCCCGTTCGTTCACGAAAACTCCCACGGACGCGGTTTTCTTTGGCAAGCGCTGCAAAATGCTCTTGGCTCGGCGCGGCGTCACGTAGCGCGGGCTGCGTGTATAAAAATTAAATCCAAGGAAATCCGCTCCTGCTGCGAGTGCCTGGCGAGCATCTTTTAAATTCGTGATCCCGCATATTTTTACTCTTACCATTGAGTTTCGTCGTTGGACCGGCCAGAGCTCTCGACAGCACATTGCTGAATCAAAATGCGCAAGGCCTGCCCGGGATCATCCTGTTTCATAAAATGCTCTCCGATAAGGAAAGCATCAAATCCCGCTTCGCTCAGCTGAACTAGATCTTCTACTGTACGCAAACCGGATTCGCTGACGGCGATGCAATCTTCCGGAATATCCTGTATCAATTCGAGCGACGTTTTCAGATGGACGCTGAAATCCTGCAGGTCACGATTATTGACACCGATAATGTGCGCTCCGGATGAAAGAACGCGTTCCAGCTCTCCTCGCGAATGAACTTCGACCAAGGGTTCCATTTTGAGCGAACGCCCCAGGGCAACCAGTTCTCGAAATATATGATCGTCGAGCACGGAAGCGATGAGAAGAAAAGAGTCGGCATCGGCCGCCCGGGTTTCCCACACCTGCCATGGGTCTAGGATAAAGTCTTTTCGCAAAATAGGAATCTTCGTGACGCGACTGGCTTCCTTCAAATCCGCCAGCGAGCCCGAAAAGAAATCTTCTTCGGTGAGCACCGAAAGCGCCGCGGCTCCAGCGTTTTCGAAGCCCGCGGCCAACAAGGCTGGAAGGAAGTTTGCGCGAATCACGCCGCGTGACGGAGAGGCTTTTTTCATCTCCGCAATTATGCGAAGGCCCGTGCCTGTCAGAGCGGAAGCAAAATCCCGGGGAGGCGCGACTTTCTTTTCGGCTGCCATTCGAAGCGCGGCCTCCGGAAGCGCGCGCTTGCGGTGCGCGATGGACTCGCGACGTACTTCGACAATTCGTTCCAGAATGTTCTTCGAGCGAGCGCTAATTTCCATGGGCGAATTCAGGTCCAAATTCGACGTGGCAGAATACACCTTCAGGTGAGCCCTGAAGAGAGAATCGCTATGAATATGCTAGTTGTGCGGCTTAAAGAAGTCAATTTGCACAGGGGTAGGGAGATTTCAAGAGGAAGGAATTCGCGGAACGGCTATGGCTTCGGCGCAGCCGGCGAAGAGACGAGCAGCGGTTCCGAGAATTTGATCGGAATTCCAAAATTCGAGCCTCCGAAACCCCTGAGAACCGCGTAAGTAACGCCGATAACCTTTCCTTTGCGGTTGAAAAGCGGACCTCCTGAGCCGCCGTTCGTTGTCTGCGCATCGAATACAATTTTGTCGGGAAGAATATCACCGATATGCCCTTGTGTGATCAGCGGTCGAATCAAGTTACGATGCGCGAGTTCATCGAGCACCTTTGAGGTATCGATGCCGTTGTGTGCAATGATTTCCTGCGCGGTTTCTTCATCAGTGCGGGCAAGAATGGCAGCTAGCCCAGTCGCATAACCCATCAAGATTACCGGTTGGCCGGTAATTGCGGCTCCCTGACTCCAATCGACCAGGAGAACGCTACGTTTGAGATCCTGCATGTCCACGCGCATAGTCGCAAGGTCTGTTATCGGAGAAATCTGCTGGACCTCTGCGTGAAATGCGCGCGGGTCGCCGGGGAAATATGCGCGGATGGCCGAAATTTCGGGCTGGTAGCCCTGGTCGGCGAATGTCTTGAAGTCATCATCTTTCCACCAGGGTTCGGCCACATGATGATTGGTCATGACGCGTCCGTTCGGGCCGGCTACAAAGCCAGTTCCAAATATGTCGATCTTTACTTCCGGCCCGTGACCCTCGAGCGTAAGAATTGGATCACCTTCGCTATCTTGAAGAGGCTGACCTTGCTGGTTGATCCCGGCGTAGCGAAGTCGCTGTCCCGTGTCCTTATCGCGGAGTGCTACCGAAACGTGTAACAAGCAAACACTTTGCACGTCGGCAGGAATCAGAGTTTGCGCACCTTGGCCTTCTTGCTCGATTCGCGCCAGCCGCGCGTTGGTTTCTTCGAGCTGTTTTTCCAGGGTGCTTACATCTTCCGGAGCGGCGTTTGCCATCTTTGCTTTTAAATCGGAGGCTTGTTTCTGAAGGTCATCTTTTGCGGCTGGCGTGCCAGTTGCCGTTTGCGTGCGGAGCTTGCGCGATTCTGAAATCAGGTCCTGCTGGCGAACGAGTCCTCCCTCGAACCGAGCGATGATGGCATTGCCGCGTTGTGTTTCTTTCTGCGCGCTCCGAGCGAATAGAAAGTAAACTCCGGCCATGACCACAACAACAGCGCAAATCGCGCCGAATCCAAGTTTGAGCTTGTGGTCGAGCGAAGTTGCGTCATTGGCCATTTTTTCGGTGACGGCGAGGGCCTCAAACGCGGTGTGGGCAATCTGCTGTCCTTCTATGGCGATGTTGGCTTGGTCGCGCAACTGCTTTTGCGCGCGGAACATTCGCAGTTGCGTGCGGACCCGAGCCAACAGTTCGCTGGAATCCCATGGCTGGGAAATCGCGTCGTCGGCTCCAAAATTCAAAGCTTCTGTACGCTGCTTTGTCTCGCAACCTACGAGTAGAATTACGCGGACCATTTCCGTGGCCGCCGAGCCGCGAATTGTGGCGATGGTTTCGCGCGGATGCGGCCCCTGCGAGTCGGACGCGTCCCGATCGGCAGCGTTCATCAACAGCAGATTGGCTCCGGAGCTGTGAATCGTGTCGAGTCCTTCGACAGCGGTGCGAAACCCCACCACGTCATACCCCGCGGTGTCGAGCTCCGATCGCAGAGTCTCCAGCGTGACTGGGTCGGCTTCGACAACTACAATTTTCTCGCGAGTGTTATCCATGTTGTCCACGGATGGTTCCGGGGCTGTATTGGACGATCAGCATGAAAGAAAAGAAGCGCGGCGGGTTCTGGACGCGCTCCTCACGTAGAATAGACGCTCGCAACGCTTTGCCGGGTTCATACTAATTTCGTCGGACGGAATTTGCAAACACTCGACCAGCTAAATCAAGAAATCGTGCTATGCCGCAAGTGTCCGCGGCTAGTCTGCTACCGCGAGAAAATAGCGGCTGAGAGGCGACGTGCGTTTATGGATTGGGACTACTGGGGCAAGCCGGTTCCTGGTTTTGGTGATCCGCATGCAAAGCTGCTGATTCTGGGTCTCGCTCCCGCGGCTCACGGTGGAAATCGAACGGGAAGAGTCTTCACGGGTGATCGCTCTGGCGATTTCCTTTACAAGGCGCTTTACGAAACTGGATTTGCGAACCAGCCTGTGTCCACGTATCGTGGTGACGGGTTAAGTTTAAAAAATGCCTATATTGCGGCAACGGTTCGCTGCGCGCCGCCAGCAAACAAACCGCTGCTGTTCGAATTGGCGAACTGCCTGCCGTATTTCGAAAGGGAATTGGACTTGATTCGGCCGCGTGCCGTTCTTGCGTTGGGCGGCATTGCAATGCGCAGTTACTTGGGGGTGCTCAAGCGTAACGGGCAGATCAAAGGCTTTGCGAAGTACCCGCTTCGTCACGGAGCGATTTACGAGTTGCCCGGCGGGCTACCACGTTTATTTGTTTCGTATCATCCCAGCCAGCAAAATACCTTCACCGGCAAGCTCACGGAATCGATGATGGTCGACGTGCTGCTTGCGATTCGGAAATTCATCGCCAGGAAATGATTTATTCCGGCACGCCTGCGTCATGTATGTTTGACATCGCGTTGCAAGGCTTGCTAGCCTCGCCCCACGCGGCGCTTCTTGCCGCGCTCGAATGAAAGCCGAACCCGACCGAGTGACCTCGCGCGAGTCCGTCATCGAATTCCGAAATACCGGATATCGTCTACCTAACGGCCAAACGCTGCTTGAAAATGTCAGCCTCAAGGTGGGGCGCGGCGAGACGCTGGCTTTGCTGGGGCGCAGCGGCGCTGGAAAATCCACGGCGTTGAGGCTGATCAATCGCCTGCTCGAACCGAGCGACGGAGAAGTTCTCGTCGAAGGAAAATCGACGCGCAGCTGGGATGCGATCGCGTTACGCCGGCATATCGGCTACGTCATACAAGAAATCGGACTGTTTCCTCATTATACGATCGAGCAGAATGTCTCGTTAGTACCGCGACTCGAAGGGTGGCCCGCAGAGCGGACTCGCGCGCGCGTGAGCGAGCTTCTCGATCTTGTTGGGCTCGATGCTCCTAGGTTTGCGAAACGGTATCCGCACCAACTTTCCGGAGGGCAACGCCAGCGTGTAGGGATAGCGCGGGCATTGTCAATTGACCCGCCGATCTTATTGATGGACGAGCCGTTCGGGTCGGTCGATCCGCTTACCACCGGCGAATTGCTGAAGGAATTCCAGCAGCTTCAGCGACGCCTTCAAAAGACTATCGTGATCGTCACTCACGATGTGGACGAATCTTTGATGTTGGCCGCGCGCATCGCATTGCTCGACGCGGGGAAATTAACCGGGATTTATTCGGCTAAAGAGTTTCTTGTCGCCCGGGAACCCATGGCCGCCGCGTACGTAGCAAATTTTCGGATGTACGAAGAAGCCGAGAGGAAGAATGAACCTCATTAATTTCTTTATTCGACACCAGCGTGAAATCGTGCAGGCTACGCTCGAACACGTTTGGCTTGTTGGCATTGCCATGCTGCTGGCGGTTGCGATAGGGATTCCCCTCGGAATTATCGCAGCGCGGCATCCCTGGCTTTCGAAACCGATCCTCGGTGGAGCGAACATTGCCGAAACAATTCCCAGCCTCGCGTTGTTTGGGTTCCTGTTACCTGTGCCGTGGCTCGGGGAGCGAGCGGATCGGCTAGTCATCACTGCGCTCACCTTGTATGCGCTGCTTCCTATTATTCGCAATACATCTGCGGGAATCAGCGGTGTGGATGCGGCGGTGCGCGAAGCAGCGCGCGGAATGGGGATGACGGAGAATCAAATTCTTTTTCAAGTGGAGCTACCCCTTTCTGCGCCGACAATTCTCGCGGGCGTACGCGTTGCAACTGTACTTACGATCGGCATTGCAACGATTGCGGCGGCTGTGGGCGCGGGCGGTCTAGGTGAATTTATATTTCGCGGACTTGCGATGGTGAACGATCAGCTGATACTGGCCGGCGCGATTCCGGCAGCCGCGCTTGCATTGCTGGCCGACTTCATTTTGAGTCTATTGGAGAACAGACTGCGGCCTGCGCGATCATGATTGGCCGGCGAACTTGCGCGTTTGTCTGCCTGATCGTACTGCTCGCTTCCTGCGGCGAGCGGCGCGAGACAATTGTTATCGGGTCGAAGAATTTCTCGGAACAAGCTCTTCTCGCTGAAATCATCGCGCAGCATCTGGAAGCTCGCCTGCATCGTCCCGTTGACCGACGCTTCTATCTGGCTGGTTCCTACATTTGCCAGCAGGCGCTGCTTTCCAGACGAATTGACGCATACGCGGAATACACCGGCACGGCGTTGACCGCGATTTTGCATGATCCGATTCAGAGCGATCCCTCGTCAGTATTCAATCGCGTGAAGAACGAATACAAACAGCGATTTGGAATGGAGGTGATGCCTTCGCTCGGGTTTAATAACACGTTCGCGATTGTGATACGCGGCGAAGATGCCCGCCGCTTGAGCCTTAAGACGATTGACGATGGCGCGCGTTACACACCGCAATGGCGAGCGGGGTTTGGGTACGAGTTCATGGAGCGTCCGGACGGTTATTCGGGCCTCTCAAACGTTTACGGACTTAAGTTCAGCGCAACGCCCCGTATTTTAGATCTGGGGTTGCTCTATCGCGCGCTGCTGGACAAGCAAGTGGATCTAGTCGCAGGAAATTCAACCGATGGATTGTTAACCGCGCGCGATCTGGTGATTCTTGAGGATGACAAACATTATTTTCCGCCCTATGAAGCAGTGCCGATCGTTCGCCAGGATTCGCTCGTGCGTTTCCCGGGAATGCGCCCCGCTATCGAAGAATTGGCTGGAAAGATTTCCGATGCCGAAATGCGGAAGATGAATTATGCCGTGGATGGTGAACGGCGGGACATTGCCGAGGTAGCGCGCGAATTCCTGGAGTCCAAGGGACTCAACTAAAGAGCCCGTCTTAGCCGGCGTCTTCAGATTCTTGAAGAGCTTTGAAATGGGCTTCGAGCGCCGCGCAGTATTGGTGCTCGGCCTCTAGTTCAGCCTGCAACTTCTTGACGAAAAGTTCGAGGCGGCGAAGCTCGTTGCGCAATTTGTGAATTTCGCTGGAGGACTGCGTCGTAGGGCGTGGCACGGGTAATCCAGCAAGAGACTGTGCCCTCGGTGCAGCATGAGTCGAAGCCGACGGTGCGAACGGCGGCGCAAAGGTTGCGACTGCGGATGTATTCGCGGGACTCGGAGAGAACAGCCCGCTCAACGCGCGTGACGCAGCAGGCGATGGTGTTTCTGCAGCATCCTCGCGCTCTCCTGCCCTGACAATGGTGGAAGCTGTGGGATGCAGCAGGTTCTTGACGCGAACGATCAAATCCTGGGGCTGAAACGGCTTGCGTATCAACTCGTCAGCCTTTACTGCCGTGGCGCGTTCCGCAACCGATCGATTCACGACGCCGGACATTAGAATTACCGGCGTCTTGCCAAGTCGATCGTGCTGCTTGATGAACTCGCAAACTTCATAGCCGTCTTTGTCCGGCATGATTACGTCGGTGATCACCACATCCGGAGCGATCTGGTTGAACTGCTCGAGCGCGGAAGCGGCATTCGCGCAGGTGATGACGTGAATATTCTCCTTGCGAAAAGCGATCTTGATCACCTCGCGCATAGTGGCACTATCGTCGATGAAGTACACCGTTGGAGTCCGTGCTGCTTCCAGGTTTTGTGTTTCGCTCATGACACTTCCTTCTCGATCTCGTCGCGTTCGCCTTCGTCGAATTCCCGCATGGCATCGAGCAAGAGATCGGTGGCCGAGCGCAATACAGTGCGCTGGGTCGCGCTCGCTCCATAAACGAACTTGTAAACGCCCTTCTCGATGGCGTGACAGGTCTTGACGATCTCTGTTACGGCCTCGTCTCCAAAATACGTGCCACACTCAGCGTGAAAAATGTCGCCAGCTTCAAAAAAAATGATGCCGTCGGTGTCGCCGGCGTTCACGTGCAACGCACCCGTTTGCCGCGACTGTCCGAGCATCTGAATCACTCCCGGAAGATCCAGGTGCGAGAGGCTGCCGCTCAAGTCTATGTCCGCTGTGGAAAGCATCTGCGTGGGTTGAAAACCTTCCTGACGGCTCAAGAGGAAACTGCGCACATGCGCTGCGAGATCTGCGGGCGAGCGGCGCCGGTCCACGAAATCATCGCAACCCGCGCGATAAGCTTCCAGCAACGCTTGAGCTCCTCCTCCGCCGATCGCGATCAGAGGAATGTTCGCGGTCTTAGGATCGGCGCGTAGAATTGGCGCCATCTCGAGTGCGCCCATTTCGCGCAGGTTTGTGGCGCAAAGAATTGCCGTGGGTGCGTTCCATTCCAGCATGGTAAGCGCGTACGCTGCTTGAGTGCTCGGTATCACTTCGAAGCCCTGATGCTGCAAAGCGTCAGTCAGCCGCTTTGAAAAATAGACGTTGCTATCGATTAGCAGGATCTTCGGGAGGCTTGGCAGCACGCTCATGCTCGGGACCCCGGACCTTCCATTTCACTCGGCTCGGTATTCGCTGATGCCACGAGCGCGTCCAAATCGAGAACCTGTATGCTTTCTTCGCCGACCGTTATCGTGCCTGAAATATATTTTGGGCTGGTTGCATCCGAGGGCGTCATAGGAGCAGTTACAAGCTCGCATTCACCGTCTGCTGGAATCGCGCTAGCCTCGCGGGCTTCTCCGAAATCGCGTGTTGCTACCAAGTAGAATCGATGGGCTAGAGAATTCTTGCCGTCCAGTATGCGGCTGACGTCGTAGACCGGCACAATCCTGCTACGCCGTACGATAACACCAGCCACTAAAGGCGAGGTCTGCGGAAATTGGTGTAGCCGTACTGGTGGCGCCAGCTCCGAAACGGTGGCAGCAGATACAGCAAACCGGCGGCGCCCGATTTGGACCAGCACATACGATTGATGATCCGTGTTTTCGAGAACACTCATAGCTGCACGGCACCTTCTAACGTTTGATGAGACGCCGCTTCCACTAACGAACTGTCGAGACGCTGAAATTCGCTCGCGGTCAAAAATCCTAGTGGATTAATGACCGGAATAACCTGGTCTTCGAGATACGCCAAGCCGCGATACCACAGGCATTCGGTTCCGACAAAAGCGTGCGGCAGGCTGTGAACCGCTGAAACTTCGGTCATGCGTTCGATCTTGTCCACGAGCACGGCTACGCGCAGTTGCCTCAAGATTAGAACTAATGTCGGCCGCACGATTCTTAGCCCGAAATGCACGCATGCGTTCACGACGAAATACGTTCTGTGATTACGTTCAATCGTGTGCCGCACCTTGGGAATGTCCTGCTGCTCGATCTCCATCGCCGCGCCGAGACTGTCCGTGCTGCGAATCTCCTGCACCGAATCCGCGCCAATAGCAAACAGCTGGTTCGACGCGGTGAACAAGATGACCGGTTCCGAGTGGCGAATGCGGCGCGACTTTATCGGCTCCTGGCCTGCAATCTTCATTACGCACCGACCGGGACAAGCTTTGAGAATTTCATGGCGCGTCTTTCGATCGCCGCGCCGATTTCGTTTATATCCGCTACTTCGTCAACGGCGCCTGTTTTGATCGCCTCTGCGGGCATGCCGAAGATTACGGAAGATGCTTCATCTTGCGCGATGACGTAGCCGCTGTTGGCTTTCACGGACTTCACGCCCTTTGCCGCATCGTTACCCATGCCGGTCAGCACAACGGCGATGGCCATCAGGCGCGAATATGCCGCGACTGTTTCGAGAGCGGCATTCGCACAAGGAATGTATCCTTCGATTCTCATTCCGGGGTCGAGCACGATTTTTCCGGTAGAAGAAACCCTAAGGTGATGCGAGCCGGGGCATAAATAAATCACTCCCGGCTGCACGGGCTCGTTAGGCTCCGCCTCTTTTACCGGCAGTTTCGAAATCTCCGCGAGCTGCATCGTGAACGGCTTCGTAAACGCCGCCGGCATGTGGAGCACCAAGAGCACGGCGCCTGGAAAATCCTTCGGCAACGACGCGACTACTCGCATCACTGCAGCAGGGCCTCCCGTGGATGCAGCGATAACGACAATCGGGAATTTACCCCCATTCTGAGATGCCGCGACTGTATCAACTCCAGTTTTCTTACTCGCCGGAACGGCGGCTTGTGGAGCGGGAACCTTGCCGCGAGTCGCGGTTCGCACCACGCGGACTTTCGCGGCCATTTTGAGCTTGCGAGTCAGTTCGTCGCGGACGCTGCGCATGTCCAGATCGACGCCGCTGGAAGGTTTGGGAACGAAATCAATCGCGCCCAGCTCGAGCGCGCGCAGAGTGCTGGAAGCGCCCTCGCGAGATTCGGAGCTCACAATCACAATGGGCCGAGGATGCTGTGACATGATCATCTCGGTGGCCTGCAAACCGTCGACATGCGGCATGTTGATGTCCATAGTGATGACGTCGGGCCGCAACGATTCCGCGAGAGCTACGGCATCGCGGCCGTCGCGAGCTTGACCCGCCACTTCGAGCTGTGGATCGGAGTTGATGATCTCCTGCAGCACCTTGCACATGAACGCGGAGTCATCCACTACCAACACTCGAATTTTCTTTTCAGGCGTCTTAATCATTTCAATCCTGTTGCACCGGCACCCTCAATGCTGACCGGCCTTTCGGTTTCACCGGGTCAATCAGGCTCTCAACGGTTGAAATCAACTGATCTTCCTGCACCGGCTTGGTCAAGAATCCGGATGCGCCTTCCTTCATGGCGCGATCGCGATGTTTCGCACCCGCTCGAGACGTAACCACGAGAACGGGAATTTTGCGCGTCATCGGGTCTTGCCGAAGATGCGCCAGCAACTCGTAGCCGTTCATTCGCGGCATTTCGAGGTCCGTGATGACCAGATGGCAGCCTAGGTCCGCAATGATTTCGGAGGCTTCGAGGCCGTCAGAAGCGAGCTTCACTCGATAGCCGGCTTTTTCGAGCATGCGTCCGACGAACTTCCTGACGCTAATGGAATCGTCGGCAACCACAACGACGCGATCATTTTCAACCGGGTCAACTGCGGCGGCAGGAATATTTCCCGCGGCTACAGCTTCCGCACCCGGCGCAAATACACGCGCAGCCGGTGAGGACGAAGATAGTGCAAGCCGCTCCGCGTTATCGTTCGAGACCAATCGATTCAGGTCAATGAGGAGGATCAGACTTCCGTCCGGAGCAATGGTGGTGCCTGGGAAGAGTTTCACGCGCCGCAGGTAATTTCCCAGGTTCTTGATCACTATTTCGTCCTTGCCCAAAACTTCCTCGACAATCACACCCACCTGCTTTCCCGCTACTTTCACAATGACCATGTGAAAATAGCCATTGACCGGTTCGAGTGCAGGGAGTGCAAGCTGCAGATCAAGGCGGACAACTTCGGTAACAACATCGCGCACACGAGTGAGAAGCCTTCCGCCGACATCTTCAATCTCGGATGGTTTTAGACGGCGAATTTCCTCGACTACCGCCAGCGGCAAGGCGAACACGGCGCTGCCGCATCGCACGAACAATGCTTGCGAGATAATCAGAGTCAATGGGACTTTGACCGTGAAGCAGGCGCCGCGTCCCAACTCGGAGCGAACTTCGATTTCACCGTTTAGAGCGTGGACGTTCGCTCGCACCACATCAAGACCGACGCCACGGCCGGCGAGTTCGGTCATCGCAGAAGCCGTTGTAAATCCTGGGCGGAAGAGAAATTCGCGCAGCTCGCGTTCGCTCAGTTCCGCCGCCGCCAACGATGACATGGCGCCGGACTCTATTACTCGGCTTCGCACGGCGTCATAATCAATTCCACGGCCATCGTCTTCCACTTCGATAAAAATATGGTTGCCGCGATGGTAGGCGCGCACTTCCACTCGGCCCTTTTCGGGCTTTCCATTCTGTTGACGCATTTTGGGATCTTCGAGTCCGTGTGCTACCGCGTTGCGTACGAGGTGAATCAGCGGGTCGGAAATGTGCTGAATAATATTGTTGTCGAGTTCCGTTTCGGCGCCTTCCAGAGAAAGTTCCACGGGCTTTCCGGCGGCCTTCGATGCGTCTCGTACTGTGCGCGAAAGCCTCGTATAAAGGTTGCCAATCGGCACCATCCGCGCTGCGGTGATTTCGTCCTGCAAGTGGTGCGCTAATTTTGTGAATTCGTCGATGTCCGAATCCACTCTTCCCATGAATCCTTCCAGCTGTGTGAGCACTTCGGTTACGTCAGCCGATATCTCGGTCAAGGAACGGGACAAGATATTGAAGTCGTCGTAGCGATCCATTTCAAGATCGCTGAACTCGAGCATATCGTTTGACATGATCGCCGGCATATTGCCGAATGTTCCACGGAAGGTGTCCATTTGCGGTGGATGGCCGATGAAAGATCGAGTGCCGCCGATACGATTGAATTCGTGTTTTTCCTGGAAATCGCCAACTTTTCCCGAGAGTCGTCTCTTCGAAAAGCTGAGTATCTCGACCAGTTTCGCGAGTTCAGACAAGCGGCCCAGCATGCGCGTTCGGTTTATGACGAGCTCTCCGACCGCGTTCATCATGCGGTCAAGGCGTTCGAGAGATATACGGACTGATTTTGCCTGCGGCAAAACCTGTCTGGCCGCAGAACTCGATGCAGCAACCGGCTCTTGCTCTGCGGGATTGTCCCGCAATTCCACCGTTGCCACAGTGCCAGGGGTAGTCTCAGATTTTGTTTCGACGGCGGCCTCAGGCGCTAGATCTTCAATTCTAGCGAGCAGTGTATCGACAGCAGCGCGCATCTCCGTATCGCTAGGCCATTGCCGGTGTAGGAACTTTTTCAGCACATCAACGGACTCGAGGCAGATATCAATGATGTTAGCGTTCGGTTGCAAAGCGCCGTCTCGCAACTCGCCGATTAAGTCTTCTACGCGATGCGCCACGGCAGATAACCGGTGAAGTCCGACTTGAGCTGCCGACCCTTTCACAGTGTGCATGGAGCGGAATAAACGGTGAATATCCTCCGCCTTCGGATTCGCTTCAAGCGCAAGGAGGCATTCCGTCACCGACTGCAAATGCTCTTCAGCCTCGGGAACGAAAAAGTCGAGAACCTCGTCAGGCACTTCCGCGTCGGCGGGCAACTTGTCGGCATACGAAACGGAGGGAAAGACTTCGGGTGTGGGCTGGCCTTCACCGTGGTCGGCTCCGACCGTTGCGTTGCCGTAATCGTCATCCGAGTATTCCTTGGGCTGCGAGGGCTCGGCGGGAAACGCAAATGAATAACGCTGTTTGAAAGCGGCGAGGTCTTCGATTGTTTCGGAACCGCTCGAACTGATTTGCAAGAGATCGAATTCGAGGACCGATATTGCGTCCGAGATAAACTCCGTGAGTGGTCCGTGCATGTCCGCGGTGAGCGTGGCATTCATGGCGTAATGAAAAATGTGGGCCATCTTGGCAGCCACTTCAGAAAACTGCGGAAATCCATAGCTGGCGGAAGTTCCGGCTAACGTGTGAGACGCGATGTATAGTTTCTCGAGATCTTCAGGCTTGGTTTGCGGCTCTTGTAACATTCCGGAGTACTCGCGCAGAAACTGGAGGTTCTCGGAAGCCTCTTGGAGGAACAGTTCGGCCGATTCCTGGTTTGGCACGTTCATGGCAGTTCCTCCACGAAGGCCAGCATCCTTGGCGCCTCTGAAGAAATAGGCTTGCGATAGATCAAGCAATCACCGAGCCTGATCGATTCCAAGTTCAGCGAAACATTTGAAAGTGTTTCTGAGTGACCCAGAAGGAAATATCCGCCGGGTTCGAGCGCCTCGTAGAAACGGTGCAGGATCGCGAGACGCCTCTTTTCCGAAAAGTACATCAGCACGTTCATGCAAAAAATGCAGTCGAACTTGCCGAAGTAGGCCGGCTCGACGAGATTCATCTGCACGAAGGAGATCATCTTTCGAATCCGCGGCCTCACTTGATATCCATGTTTAGTTGCGGAAAAGTGTGTGTCTACCTGTCCCAGTGAAACGTCCTGCAAACTGCGCTTGGCATAGATCCCGCGTTCGGCGTGAGACAATGCCCGACGGCTGATATCGGTTGCCAGGATTTCAATTTCCCACGCCTCGGCAAATTTCAGCGAATCGCACAACGTGATTGCAATCGAACAAGGTTCCTCGCCAGTCGAACATCCTGCGCTCCAGATGCGAAGCGTCCGAGGATCCTTCCAGAACTTTCTCTCCTGAACTTCGGGCAGGATCCTTTTCCGCAGTGCTTCATACACCGCGGGATAGCGGAAGAACGAAGTCTCCTGCGTTAGCAATTGCTCCAGCAGGGCGTCGTATTCGCCGACTGACCCCCGCACAATGTGCAGCAGCTCTGTTCCGCTCTCGATATGCTTCTCGCCGAGATATTCGCGGAGGCGAGTGGAAAAGAAGCGCTCCCGCGATGAATCGAGCAAAATCGCGGAGCGCTGTTCGATGAGCGTGCGAATCTCGCCGAGTTCCGTCTCGGTAAGTTGCGCGGTAGTGAGATGTTGTTTCATGTTCGGCAAGCGTTAGCGACCTGCCTTTCGGCAGCCACTCCGGCACACCGTTATCGATGTGCCCCCACAGGCGCCGCCGGGCGCGTTACCTCAGATGCAGCCGATTCCGGCCGGCCGGATTGCGAACGAAATTGCGCGAGCGCCTCGTTGAGTTGTTCTGATAACTTCACCATGTTGCCCACTGTGGACGCCGTCTGCCGCGCGCCCTGCGTTGTTTGGCGCGTGATGCCGGAAATAATCTGCATGGCATTTGCCACGCCTTCTGTACCGCGCACCTGCTGCTTGGACGCGAGAGAAATTTCCTGGACCAGCTCGGCTGATTGCCGAACCACGCTCGAAATCGCTTCGAGCGCTTTTCCGGCTTGATCTGCAAGGCCGGCTCCCACTTCCACTTCGCGCGTGCCTTCCTCCATCACTACGACAGCTTCGTTCGTTTCGGCCTGAATGGCTTTAATCAATGCGGCGATGTCCTTCGTGGCGCTGCGTGAGTGTTCGGCGAGTTTTCGTACTTCGTCAGCAACGACCGCGAAACCTCGGCCAGCTTCTCCGGCGCGCGCCGCTTCGATGGCCGCGTTGAGCGCCAGCAAGTTTGTTTGCTCGGTGATGTCGTTAATTACGTTAATGATTTCCGAAATTTCAAGTGAGCGATCTCCCAGAGACTTGATCTTCTTAGCTGTGGCTTGCACCGAAGCGCGAATCCGTTGCATCCCGTCCAGCGTATCGCGCACCGCGCGATTACCTTGTTCCGCTGCGTCCAGGGCGCGGCGAGCGGCTTCTGCGCTGGCTTCTGCGTTGTTTGATACCTGTTTCATCGAAACCGTTAGTTCCTCCACGGCTGACGAAGTGTTGGTGATTTCCTGGTCCTGTTGCGTGGCGCCGGCGGTCATGTCATCAGCGGCTTCGAGAATTTGATTTGCACTCGTGCTGACGTCTACGGCAGCTTTACGAACGCGCTCGAGAACCTTGGTGAAATTGTCGAGCATGAAATTCACGGAATCCACAACGTTGCCCAGGGCGTCGTTGCTCACCCTGCCGCGGATATTCAAGTCGCCTCGCGCCACTTGACTGATGGTGTTCAACAAATCGGTGATGCTGCGCTGAAGCGAATCCTGCGCCTGCTGATTCGTCACGGCGTGAGCGACCTTCGCGGCGCTGCGATTGAAATTTTCGGCGATGAATCCGAACTCGTCATTCGCCACAATCTCCACCCGCGCGCGCACGTCGCCAGCGACCAGACGCTCGGAAAACGTCGCAATCTCCTGTACCGGGGTCAGCACACGCTTGCCCAGCACATAGATGAGGGATACGGCTCCTAGCAGCGCAAGCGTGGCGGCGGCGACTAGAGCGCCATTCGCCCCGCCTGGAAAGGATGTGGCATCTGCGCCAGCCGCAGCGTGCGAGCCGGCGTAATACGCCAGTCCTAAGACGCCAAAGAGCACGGCGCCGATCCAGAAAACCAGCAACCAGATTGTCGAACTCAAACGAGCTTTCATGACTTCCTCCAAAGAACTTGTTTATCGCGCGATCGTTCTGCGAGTCGCGAGCGCTGAGAAGCAAGATGGATCACCTCACTTCACTCAGCCAAAACTTTGCCTCAGAATTCGTCAAATCACCGGAATCGGAAAAACATCAGTCAGCCGCCGGAGATCGACCACCAGAGCAAGCCGATCGTCATGCCGCAACATTCCGCGGCAATGTGGCACTTCAGCCGGCGCTTGGTCGAGCAGCGATTCTTCCGTCGCGGAGTACGTACCGATTACTTCGTCCGCAGCAATGCCTAGCCGTAAGTCTTCGCGCTGCGAATCGCCCTTCAAGGACGCTACGACTACGTGTTTTGGGAGGAGTCCCGGGCGTCGGCCTTCAGTGAACGCAATGTCCACCAGCGGGACAATCGTTCCACGCAGGTTGAAAACGCCCATTAGAAATGCGGGTGCCAGTGGAACTCGGGTTACGATCGGCCAATCCACCACTTCCTCCACTTCGAGAACGGAAAAACAAAAACGCTCGCGGCCGGCGCGGAAAACGCAATATTGACGTTCAGGCAGCCGCTCTTCGGCAAGCGACTCGCTTTCGAGAAACTCGCCCACCGCGAGTTCAGCGTGTGACTGCACCAGGTTTTCGCGCTCGTTTGTCATCAAGCAAATCTCTTCACAGCACTCAACAGTTCGTACGGTGTGAATGGTTTGGCTACGTAGCCATTCGCACCTTGTTGCTCACCCCAATAACGATCGCTTGGCGTCGTCTTTGACGTCACTAGAATCACCGGAATCTGCGAATACGATTGGTGGTTTTTCAGGTCACGACAGGCCTGAAAACCGTTTCGCTGTGGCATCACCACATCCAACAGGATCACGTTAGGCCGCTCTTCCTCGATAGCCTCTTCAATCTTCGTGGGGTCGGAAATTCCCACCGAGTGAAAACCTCCCTGTTGCAGCATGTTTTGCATCAAGCGGATTTCGGCCTGCGAGTCATCCACCACCAGAATCTTCTTCAACATGCCCGCCCCTCCCGATTGGAGTCCCAAGAAAGAATTGCAACTCGGCAGCCACGTCCCATGCGAAATTCTCGTACTGCGAACATCTCGACAACTCCCTGTATCGTCTGTTCTTAGGCGTTACTTTTGTTTGCGTATGCCCCGGATACCAGATGATGAGAATCCTCTCGCGTATCAGCTTGAGACTCTTTCTCACCTGCCCGCATTTCGGCGGCCAGCGATGAGAATCGCTGCATGATCTCGTGTAACCGTAGAGCCATGGTATGAACGGTGCGAATTTGATCGCGGCATTCGGCAGTGACTTGCGCCGGCTCTAGCAACAACAAATCTGCGTTCCCTAATATCGAAGTCAGCGCATTATTTACGCTGGGACGCGTTTCGAGCATGTAGCGGCCAAGAGTGGCATGCGCTTGGCTTTCCATCGCGAGTCGCTCGGCACGCTGAGCCCGCGCAACAGCTTGCACGCGTCTAAGTGCTTCGCTGGCGACAAGAATTAATGTGGAAGTCCAGCCATCCTGCCGCGGCACGATCTGCACATGCGGATACTCTGATTGCAGCAACGAAATCTCTTTCTCGTTGCCTGAAACACAAAGTGTTGTGACATTCGGATAGGAGCGCAGAGCAGAGAGAATTGCTGAATTCTTGCCGTCACGCACAGGCCCGAGAATCACCAGGTCATAGCTCGCCGCGGTTGATCCATGACAGACGTCACTCGTAACAAGAGTAATTTCCGGAACGTGCCGCTCGGCATGCCAGCGCGCTGCAACCGATCGAGCAAATTCGGTGTCGTCCGAGACAATCAGGACGCTTGCGTGACTCAAGTGGTCCCCCATTCGTTTTCGTCTCAGGGCTGGAGCTTTTCCGCTTCCTCAATGGTGGAAAGCAGACGTTTCGTGCTGATACCCAGATTTACAGCAGCTTCCGTGTTCTTTGCGCGTTTGGCTTGTTCCACACGGCCCTGAAAGTAAGAAACTTCTGTTCGGGCTAATACCAGCGCGGAGGCAAGTTGCGTCAAATCGCCGGAACGCTTCCGCTGGTCCATGGCAAGTCCGAGCAACGCGCGCGCGACGACGGCCCGCCGGAGATCTTCCGCTTCCTGCCCGCCGTCAGCTACAAACGCGCCCACTTCCCAGGACGACAGCAAAACTTTTGTATCCTGCAGCACGACAGTGGACATCGAGCGCCCACGTGAAGGCGGAGCCGCGATCAGTTGCTCCCAAATTCCCTCGAGGCACTTTTCCATTTCCGCCGTACTCGTGGCGGGAACCGGACCATCGTTGGCGGCGTTCGCAGGCTGGCTCACCGCCGGCGGAATACTGGGCGGTTTTGGCGCGGGCAGGTTCGCATCTTTGCCGGCATTTGCGTTCTTCGGTGCAGGAGCGTTGGCGGGCGACACTTGCACGGCTGCGGGAGCCGGCCTGGCCGAGACTGCTCTATCCTCTTCGCCAGTCGCGACGGGAGCCGCGTTTTGGACGACCTCTGCCCGAATGGCGGCTGAGGACTTACCATTCTTCGGATTTCCCAATGCCTCTTCGAGATCTGCACGCAGAGCCAACAGTTGTTCGAACGCTTGCCTAACTGAACTGGCCGTATAGTCTTTATGAAACGGCTGGCGCCAGTTTTCGAAGTAATAGCGAAGTTGAATAGTCGTTTCAGCGGCAGAGAATCCAGCTCGACGGCAATCCACGGTTTTCACGCCGTTGGAATCAAGAGTCTCCACAGCCTGCTGTACTGCGCTCAGGTCCGCATGCAACAAACGAATGAACGCCCGGCGAAGCAAGAAATTAAAACGGCAAAACGCGACGAGCGCCGCGGGATCGTAGAACAATGGACCGGCGGATTCTTTCACTAACCGACCTTGTTCGAGTAGGCCGTGTTCCATCATGTCGCGCAAGCTATGGCACTGCGCGATTTTTTCGAGGATCTCGTCCAGTGGCGCGCACCACTCCAACACCGCAACATCCGCATCGCCTAAGGCCGGTTGCAAAACTCGCGCGACGTCATCGAGTCCAATCTCCTTGCGATAAAGGTCTTCCGGAGCGCACAGCGCGAAATACTGCACGAGCAGCAAATCAATTTTGTCCCGGTCGGCGGCAGACTTTTCCTGCTTCTTCAACTGGCGTTGTAGAAAGGCGCGCAGTCCCTCTTCGCTGGCATTCAGAACTTCCGGGGGAAGCTGTCGAATCTGAAACGCGCGAAGGTCCTCGTCAATGGTGTCGAACCATTTCAAGTCCGCGTCAAACACGTCACGAGTGGGCCGCTGTGGCGGCAACTCGCCCGCGGGATGGGGAGGCGGAGCGAAATTGAACTGCACGGACAGGGCCGCGTACAGGGGATAAGCAAGCCGGGCCTCGCTCCACTGCGTAGCGATGTCCGAAGGACCTGTCGGATTTTTCAAGCTTGATATATTCGTGTTTGTAGTCATGGTTTGATGATCCAGTTGTCGATGTGGCCCACAAAACGAGCCGCGACGGCTTTGCGACCGTCGTGATATCTGACCGCAACCACAGTGGCCCACGCATCCAGCGACCCATCCGAATTGAGCATTCGGATGCGATCTTCGAACTCCAACGGCAGAGCTGAAGAGAATAAGACTTCGTGCGCCGTTCCGAATTCAATCACGGTTTGTTCTTGCAATCGTTTGCGGCCGATGCCTGTAGTCAGAACCCACACAGGTATACGCACCTGCGAAATCCCGGTAAAAAGCTGAGCTAGTTTCTCGATGCACGTTTGTCCTGCGGAAGCGAACGTAACTTCGGCTTCACTCAGCACGAGTTCCCCGGTCCTTTCGCTCTCCGCAGTCTCTGAGGGCTCATGGTTCTGAGAGACAAAGCGAGCGCAGCAACACCACGAACGAAGGCGCAAAACTGCCCCGGTGGGGAATGCACACGAACGGCCAAAGATTCTTGGGGGAGTAGAATGTTAAATGATGTTATTTCATGCCGTTGCAAGATGCGGAGTGACGGCTTCGTCTCGCGACGTCTCAGGGTGCGACATACCGTCTCATCGTCGCACCCAAAATCCGGTCGCCATATTGGGAAGTGGAAATTAACGCTTGTGCTGAGTCAATCAGGATGCCACTCGCGCATGTTCCTTGTGCGCCGATCGCAAAGGAATATTGTACAGCTTAAGCTTTCGATACAGCGTAGCGCGGCTGATTCCGAGCATTCTTCCAGCGAGTGCTTTATCGCCTCCCGCTTGCTCGAAAACGCGCAATATGGTCATGCGTTCCAGATCGGACAGGGCCGTGGTGGAGAGTGTTGAGTCGGTCGCCTGCGTGTTGCTCTCCTGCGACGCTCGAACGGCCGGCGGAAGATCGCCGACATCAATCGTGCGGTGATCGCCGAGTGCCACTGCTCGCGCAATACAATTCTCAAGTTCTCTTACATTTCCGGGCCAGTCATACTGCAGAAAGCTTTTCATGGCGTTCGGCGTCACCTGGATGTTTTCTCCCGGAGCGTAGCGGTCCAGAAAACAATGTGCGAGCTGCGGTATATCCGAGCGGCGCTCCCGCAAACTGGGCAAATGCACCGTAACCACATTCAAACGAAAATAAAGGTCCTTACGGAACGTGCCGCCACGATAAGCCGACTCTAAATCGCGATTAGTAGCGGCGATTACGCGAACATCTACCGGAACCTTCACATTGCTGCCTACCGGGCGTACTTCCTTTTCCTGCAACACGCGCAGCAGCTTGGCCTGCAATTCCAGAGGCAACTCACCGATTTCGTCCAGAAAAATAGTTCCGCTATTTGCGGCTTGAAAGAGCCCGGCTTTTGTCTTCAGCGCGCCGGTGAAGGAGCCCTTTTCGTGGCCGAAAAGCTCGCTTTCCATCAATGTCGGGACCAGGGAGCCACAGTCCACCGCGACAAACGGCATTTGCGCTAGAGGGCCACGGAAATGAATCGCTCTCGCCACTAGCTCTTTTCCCGTACCGCTCTCTCCGGTGATTAGCACGGGCGTGCGCGTTTCTTTGAGCCTGGAAATCATCCGCATTACATCTTCAATCTTTACGGACGTTCCAACGATTCCGTCGAGCTGTGTTTCCGTGCTCACGCGTTCGCGCAAAAACTGGTTCTCGGTTACTAGGCGGACTTTTTCCGCCATGCGTTGCAGAAGTTGACGCAGTCGCTCGACGCGAAAAGGCTTTTCAATGTAATCGTAAGCGCCTTGCCGCATAGCCTCTACGGCCGACTCGATGGAGCCATGGCCAGTCATGATTGCAGTCTCGGCCCGAGGCAATTGCTCTCGAATTTTCCGAAGCAGCTCCGTCCCGGAAAGACTCGGGAGCTTCAAGTCAGTGACGATAATATCGGGCGGAGTCGTGTCCAATGACTCGAGAGCAGACTCGGCCGTCTCGGCCTCCGCGCAAACGAAACCCAGACCCTGGCCCACGGTCATGCAGAGGCGGCGAATACTTTGTTCATCGTCCACAATCAAAAAGCGGAGCTTCGATTCTTCTCTCATGGTTTTCCGATCGTCTTTTCCACCGCGGCCATCAGCTGATGAACGCGGAAGGGTTTTTCAACGCAAGGCGTTCCGTTTTGAGCGAGCAACGCCACCGTTTCGGCGCTCGCCGTATCCCCAGTAATGAAAATGATTCGCGACGCCAATTCCGGACGGTGTCGCAACAGCCAGTCGTGAACGTCCGCGCCGGTAATCCCGCCCGGCGTTCGAAAATCTGAAATAACACCGCGGAAGTCGCCAGTGGCAAGCAATTGCAACCCGTCGGTCGCGGAAGCGGAAGATGTAATTTTATAACCGCGCCGCTCGAGTGCCGTGCGCAGGAATGCAGCGACGGACGGCTCGTCCTCAATCAGCAATATCTTTCCCTGTGTCGCCTCGGCGTTCAGGTCCGCGCTTGTCACAGCGTGTCCTTTTCTTCGTCCGGCGCCGCGGTACCATCGGCAATTGGCAGGCGCACGATGAACGTTGATCCGATGCCATCAGCATTGTTCCGGGCCGAAATTTCACCACCGTGCGCCCGAACAATTCCGTAGCAGATGCTCAGCCCCAGACCTGTACCTTTGCCTACTTCCTTGGTTGTGAAAAAAGGATCGAAGATCCGATCTGGATGGGAAATACCCGGTCCGTTATCTCGAAATATTATTTCGATCGAGCCGTCTCGATGGGATGATCTGATTCCAATTTTTCCCTGGCGGCGCGTCTCATGAACTGCATCGTAAGCGTTATTCAGTATGTTCAAGAAGGCCTGTTGCAATTGGTGCGGATCCCCCACGATTACCGGTAACTCCGCGTCATAATTTTCGACGAGTTCCACTCCGTGGTTCGAAAGATCGTACGCGCGCAGCTTCAGTGTCTGCTGCAAAATTGAATTCACCTGGAGCGGCTCGCGCTGGGCCGGCATCTGCCGCGCGAAACTGAGCAAATTCTGAACAATCACGCGGGTTCGCTGGGCTTCTTGCAGGATAACGTGCAAATCCTCTTTGGCGTTTTCCGGCACTTCCGTGTTTTCGAGCAAGAGATCCGTAAAACCGACGATCGCGGCGAGGGGATTGTTCACTTCGTGGGCCACTCCGGAAACCAGCTGGCCGAGCGCTGCCATCTTCTCGGTGTGCATCAATTTCGCCTGAAGATCGGCCGCATCCGTAATATCGGTCATCACTACAACTACGCTGTTGATATCACCCTGTTCGTCGCGCATTGGGCTGAGGCTCACAGAGAATTGACCGGTCGTGCCATTTCCCCGTACCAGCGGAATCTCAAGATTATCGAGCGCCGCACCTTGAAGCGTGCGCTCCAGAGACTCCGCAAGTAGCGCTCGCCGCGCTGCGGGCACCATCTGAACGAGCGAATGCCCAAGTAAGTCTTGTTCGCGGTAGCTGGCCTCAAAACAGCGACGATTCGCGTAGCTAACGAGGCCGGCGGTGTCGAGCACGAGAATCATGCTCTGCGTGTTGTTTAAAATATTTTTGTTGAAGTCGCGCTCCCGCCGGTAACGACGCTCCGCCGTGCGACGGTCGGTAATGTCCTTTAATACGTGGATGGTGCGCAGCTCATCTTTGGGGCCGCCATGTATGCGCGAAGCAGAAACGAGAAACGTGCGGTCGGCTGCCTCATGAATGAACTCCTCATGCACCGCTTGCGGATTTCTGCAGAATGGGCAATGGCCTGGCTGCGGCGCTGACGAGAGCAATTCCAGCGTTCCCATGTCGCGCCCGACAACCTCCGTCGGCCGAAGCTCAAGAAGGTCCGCCAGCGCGCGATTGAGGCGCAGCACACGATTCGCCGCGTCATGCACGATGATGAAATCCGAGATGGCGTCGAAATCCTGGACCCACTGCTTTCGAGATTGTTCAATCCGGGAAAATAACCGCACATTTTCCAGCGCCACGGACGTGTGGCTAGCAAGCGCCTCAAATAGGTGGCGCTCGGCAGGGTAAAGTTCGCGCGCCAAATCAACGAGACATAGCACCCCCAGGAGCGCTGCCTCGCTACCGTAGAGTGGGGCGAGCACCAACCCCTTCCATCCGAGCGACTCAGCCAATCCGGCTCCTAAAAGACGCTCAGCCAGTCCCGTGCGGAGATTAGAGCCCAGCCCTTCCGCTTGCTCGGCTAATATCCCCGCCAAGCGATGTTGAGTCATCGCATCCCAGCGATGGGCAGGGCCGCTGAGCGCTGCAATCTCCCAATCAGATTCGCGCGCCAGTACCAAGACAGCTGATCGAGCTCCTAACATCTCTGCAGCGCGAGCAGTCAGCCGGCGCGCAAATTCCGGCTTGCCTAGGGACGGGTTGAGTTCCAGGGTGGCGGCGGAGAACTGGGCCAGCAGGCTCTCGAAAGAGCCATCGAGACGAGTAGAGACTTCGCGACTTCGTTTTAGTGCACGCATGGAGGATTGGGGGCTGCGCGCGATTCTTGCTTGCCGCTAAAGGACGTTACGACTCAATCTCAATTTGAGTCAAGCAAACTGGCGGCGGGTGTTGCCTAACTGGCAATTGAGAATGTCGCAAGCTGAGACGCTCGGAGGTACCCGCGTGAGCGCGTTGAGACGAGCGTGCGCCCTCCATCCTTGTATTGGAGGCCCTCCTGGCGACCGTAAAGCACTGTAGCCAAATGGTATCGGGACAAAATTGACGACTTGACGAGCGGCAGGAATATCGGTCTTTGCATGGCATTCCCCGTGCAATTTCCGATGCTGGAGTTATCCCCCGGGTGGGAGGCAGTGGCATGAGGTTGAGAGTGGGAATAATCGGGTTGGGGCTGGCAATTCTTCTAGGTGAATCAATCGCGCTTCCGCCAACTGGGTCGGCACAGGAAAACTCAGCGGAAACAGCCAAGCGCAAAGTACGGGTTCGAACGATTCCCGAATATCCTCCCCTCGCCAAGGAGTTAAAGGTCACAGGCAAAGTGAAGATTGAAGCGACGGTCACGGCTGACGGTCGCGTGACCACCACAAGAGTAATCGGTGGAAGTCCTTTGCTCGTGAATTCTGCGGTTGAGGCTGTGAAAAGATGGCGTTTTGAGACAGCCCCAAAAGAAACAACGGAAATAGTTGAATTCGAATTTAACGGCCAGACCGCCAAATAATCGTCGTTCGAAAAAAAGCAAACGGGCCGGCAAGCAGGGGAGTGGAGGCGTAACACATGACAATAGGAAAAAAGCTCTATCTCGGATTTGGCGCTGTTCTCGCGATCATGCTGGTTTTGTTCATCATCAATATTTTTACAGTGCGGCGCGAATACAGCGCGCGCTCCACGGTAGCCTCCACACTCTCGGACGTTAAGGCAATTGAGACTGTGCGCTTCCAGATGATGGAAAACCGCTTGTATCTTGGAAATTATCTCCTTAGCGGTGATCTCCGCGATGAAGACAAGACCAACAGAGGCATCAACGATCTTTCGCTGGTCTTGAGAGATGCCGAGTCGAAGGTTAGCGACGCAGGCCTTAAGGCCGCTTTTGTTCAAGTGGAAGCGGGAGAGCACAGTTGGGCTGACGACTTTGCCAAGCCCATGATTGCCAAGCGGCACCAAGTTGACGCTGGTGACGCCACAGTTTCCGATCTACAGATATTCTATTTGCAGCACGATCCCAACTCTTGGTTTAACAAATCTTCCGAAGTGCTGGACGAAGCGAACCTCAGCGTCCGGAAATCGCTGGACGATTCCAACTCGTCGGCCGCCTCCGCTACTTCATTAAGCACCATCATTACCACCGCAGGCACATTCCTTGCGATTCTGCTGGGAGGGTTCGTTGCATTCTTCACCGCGAAGTCGATCAAGGAGCCGCTGTACCACTTGATTGAGGTGGCACATCGAATTGGAGAATCCGGCGACCTCGATCAGTCTATCGATATTCATCGTAACGATGAGGTGGGATTGCTTGCTTCGAATTTCAACAAGATGATTGTCCACCTGAAGGATATGGCAGCTGTATCGGCAGCAATCGCGGAAGGCCAGTTGTCTGTGTCGGTCGTACCTCGGTCCCCGCAAGACACCATGGCCGTTGCTTTCACGCGAATGACGCATGGGCTTCGCGAGCTTGTCCGCCAGGTGCGCGACAGCGCGTCGCAGGTAGCCAGCGGGTCCGGGCAAATGGCGAGCGCCTCCGACGAGTCGGCAAAGGTCAGTGTGCAGGCGGCGTCGGCGATCGATGAAGTCACCAGCACGATGCACGAAATGAGCATCAACGTGCAAAACGTGGTCAAGAATACCCAAGTGCAAGCTTCGAGCGTCGCCGAAACTTCCGCGTCCATCGACGAGATGGTCACCTCGATCCAGCGCGTCGCCGACACGGCGAAACTGCTGGTAGATATTTCGCATCGCTCCCGCGAAGAAGTCCAAACCGGAATGGTCACCATGGATAAGGCGACCGAAGGACTGAACCGCACAAGTCACGCGATTCAATCCTCGGCCGAAATCATTGACGTCCTCGGCCGTCGCGCTGATGATATCGGCAAAATTATCGAAGTAATCGACGATCTTGCCGAACAAACCAACCTTCTTGCATTGAACGCCGCCATCGAAGCGGCGCGCGCCGGTGAGCACGGATTGGGTTTCGCCGTCGTCGCCGAAGAGGTGCGCAAGCTCGCGGAAAAATCCACACAATCCACAAAAGAAATTTCCGAACTCATTCAAGGCATACAGAAGGAAGCTCGCGAAGCCGTGGATAACATGGAGAAGAGCACCAGCATGGTGCAGGAAGGCCTGCTGTTGAACAAGGATCTCAGCTTCGCGCTCGAGAAAATCTCCGACGTTGTTTCCGAAGTTTACAAATTCTCCCAGGAAATCGGAGCAGCAACTACAGAGCAATCCAGCGGTTCCACGCAAATCGCCAAAGCTACCAATCGCTTAACAGAAATCACGCAGGAGATTAATTCTTCCGTCGAGGAGCAGGCTTCTGGAGCGCAAGGAGTGGTGCGGGCGATGGAGAAAATGCGCGAACTGGTGCAGCAATCCACTTCGAGCTCTACGGAATTGGCGGCAGCGGCGGAACAAATGTCAAAACTCTCACGCGCGCTCCTGGAATCAATGGATCGTTTCGTGCTCGATGAGGGCTTCGCCGATAGCAGACGCCATGCGTCGCGGCGCCCCTCGCCTAGTTCGGAGCGATCATCGCGTCAGGAATACGCAGAAGTAGCGCGCTAGTAGAGCGCATGCGCTCCAAATATGGATAAAGAACTTCAGGTTGTTGGCTTCCGCATCGGGCGCGAGACTTTTGGCGTGCCGATTTCGCTGGTCCGCGAGATCGTTCGCGTGCCGGACATAACGTCCGTTCCGAATGCGCCGGACTACATCGAAGGGGTAATCAACCTTCGCGGCCGGATCATCCCGGTCGTGGACCTGCGAAAGCGATTTCGGGAAAAAGTAGGCGAGCCCAGCAAAAAGAACCGCATTGTCGTAGCCGAAGTGGAAGGTCGCCTTATCGGCTTGCTGGTGAACTCGGCGTCCGAGGTTTTGCGTATCGCGCCATCGGAAATAGAAGCTCCACAAGACGTTTTTCAGGAAGGGGAACTGAACTATATAACCGGCGTTGGAAAATTGCGTGGACGCCTGGTAATCCTGCTGGACCTTAACAAGATTCTGCAACGCGGTGAACTTCGCAGTCTGGACGATGCGACGGAATTGGTCAGCTCTGGTCCCGCTGGCAGCATGAAGAGAGAACTCTAGCTAGCCGGAAAGCGACGACATCGAGGAACGAATGTCCACTACACTCGCCACGCAGGTACCGCTCACGGAAGCGGAGCTGAAGCTCTTGCAGACATTGGTATACCAGGAATGCGGCATGTACTTTGACGAGCGCCGTACTCATTTCCTGCGCGACCGTTTGCAGCGTCGCCTTAAGGCCTGTCAGATGGATTCTTTTTACAGTTACTACCGCTTGCTGACAAGTCGCGAAGGTAAGCAGGAACTCATTTCGCTGCTCGAAAATCTAACAGTCAACGAGACAAGTTTCTTTCGCCTGCGCCCACAGCTGGACCTTTTTCAGAAAGTCATCCTCGAGGAAATCTTGAAACGCAAGCAAGAGCGGCGCGATTGGTCGTTGCGCATCTGGAGCGCGGGATGCTCCACGGGACAAGAGCCTTATACCCTTGCTTTGCTCGTCTGCGATGCGCTCGCTTACTATTACCTGAGGAATCCGCTTCCGTTCGAAATGCCCACGCCGAAACCGTTGATTCCTCCGCCTTGGAAAGTTGAAATCCTGGCGTCGGATATCAACTACTCGGCGCTGCTCACTGCGCAGCAGGGAATTTACACCGAAGCGCAGATGGAAACCGTTGATTACACCTGTCGACTCCGCTATTTCGAAAAAATCGGCGACAAGTATTTGGTCAAACCAGCGCTGAAAAATTTGGTTCAATTCGATTTTCACAATTTGAAGACCGAATATCTTCCCCAGCGCAACGACGCCATTTTTTGCCGCAACGTCATGATTTATTTCGACGAAGCTGAGCAGAAGCGCCTGATCGACAAGTTTCATCGCTGCCTGAATCCCGAGGGTTATCTCTTCGTGGGCCACGCCGAGAGTCTTTTTGGCCTGACGACAAAGTTCCACATGATCCACCAGAACAATGCAACCGTGTATCAGAAAATAGAGGGAGCGCAGTGAATTTTCCGTTCGACGATCGCGCATCCGAGCTCCGCGAGCTCTTTTTCGAGAGCGCTGCGGAGATTCTCCAGGCCATGAACGAAGCCGGCCTCGCGCTCGAAGAGCATCCAACCGATAAAGAACACCTACGCAGTGTTCGTCGCGCGGTGCACACTCTGAAAGGCGATTCTGCGGCCTGCGGTTTCCGCGAACTCAGTGAACTTGCGCACGAACTCGAGGATGTCCTCACCCCAGAGCTGGCCAAACAGAATGCAGCGCTGATCCCCGAAGTTGTACTCACTGCGGCCGATACATTTCACGAAATGCTCGCTGCTTACCGCGACCGTCTGCAGCCGCCCGTTGGAGGAGCCCTACGGGATCACATCAATCGCCTGTTGCACAGAACCGCGACGGAGCCCGAAAAATCATCGCGCGAAGCGACATTCGATTGGAATGAATACGACCGGCTTATGATCGCCGAAGCATTCCGGCGCGGCGAGTCAGTTTACAACGTCGCCCTTCATCTGGATTCGGAATCGTTGCTCCCAGCTGCGGCCTTCGAACTGGTCCGCAAAGCGCTGGAGAGTACTGGGAAAATATTGGTTCTCCGTCCGGAGAGCGCCGCACAAGCTGCGGGCACAAACCTGATCGAATCAGCAATCTCCAGCGCCAAACCGGCCGAGTGGATAAGCGAGCATTGCAAGGTGCCTTCTGTGGTCGCCAGAATTTCCGTGTTGAAAGTTCCCGTCCCGCAAGCCGCGCCAAGAGACCTGCTTGAGATTTTGATCGAATCGGAAGCTGCCGCGGTTTCCGCCGGCGTCGCTGCGGGTATACCAATTTCAGAGGAGGATCACCAAGAAGATTGGCGGGAAGGCGCAGCTCCATCTGGTTTGGCACACGCCGCTGCCGAAAATACGTTGCGCGTGGATGCCGAGCGGATAGACACCGTCATGAATCTGGTCGGCGAGCTCATCATCGGAAAATCGATGTTGCAGCGAACCGTTGCAGAATTTGAACGCATGCATGCAAAAGATCCGCTGCGCGGCAAGTTCGCTGATGCGCTTTCATTTCAATCGCGCGTTCTTGGGGAACTTCAAAAGTCGGTAATGAAGATCCGCATGGTTCCCGTGGAACAACTTTTCCGCCGTTTTCCGCGCGTCGTTCGCGACGTTGCCAAACAGCGTAACAAAAACATCGGCCTGGAGATCGCCGGTCAAAATACAGACCTGGATAAGAGCATCCTCGACGCTCTTGCCGAACCGCTCGCCCATCTTGTGCGTAACGCAGCCGACCACGGAATTGAGACTGCAGCGGACCGCCAGTCGGCCGGCAAGCCAGTTCGCGGGACTGTGCGGCTGGACGCATATCACGAAGCCGACCATGTAGTGATCGAGGTTTCCGATGATGGCAGGGGGCTGGACCAAAAGAAAATATTAAGCCGCGCCATTGCCAATGGCAACCTGCGGGCAGAAGACGCAACGCTTCTAAACGATTACGAAGTCATGAACCTCATCTTTGCACCTGGCCTCAGTACAGCCGACGAAATAACCGAGATTTCCGGCCGAGGTGTGGGATTGGACGTGGTTAAATCCGCGATCGACAATCTAAAAGGCGCTATCGAGCTGGAAAGCGAACTCGGGCGTGGCACAACCTTTCGTTTAATGGTGCCTCTCACTCTGGCAAGCATCCACTCGCTTCTCTTCCGCGTGTCGGGAAAGCTTTATGCCGTTCCGCTTGCCTCAGTTGTTGAGATAACGCGTATGGCGGAGGGCGAGATTCACCAGGTAAATGATCATGAAGTTTTTCAATTGCGCGATCAGGTTCTGACCCTCGTTCGTCTCGAACGTCTCGAGTCTCAGCAGAATCGCGCGCGTGAGAAACGGGTTTTTGTGATCGTGATTGCCTCTGGAACTCGCAAGTTTGGCCTGGCGGTGGACAGCTTGATGGGGGAAGAGGAGCTTGTAATCAAGGCCCTGGAAGACTGCTTGGTGACTTCGCCACTCGTCAGTGGGGCCTCGATTCTTGGTGATGGAACGGTTGTTCTAATTTTGAACGTGTCAGCCGTAATTTCTCATTTGTCCAGACTTCAGCCCGTGGGAGCCATAGCGTGAACGCGAAGATTCGCGTCCTTGTGGTCGATGATTCGGCACTGATGCGGAAGCTGATTCCGCAAGTGCTTCATCGAGATCCGTCCATTGAAGTAGTTGGCACGGCGATGGACGGCGAAATGGGTCTGAAAAAAATAGGCGAATTGCGTCCTCATGTAGTGACTCTCGATCTCGATATGCCGCGCATGGACGGAATCGAGATGTTGCGGCAGATAACTCGCAAGCATCACGTTCCAGTGATCGTCTTCAGCGCCCAGACCGATCGCAGCGCAACACTGACCCTGAAAGCGCTGGCGTTGGGTGCTTTCGACTTTGTTACCAAGCCGCAAGACGCGCCTTCGGGCCGCATCGAGCAGATTGCCGCGGAATTTGCATTGAAGATCAAGTTCGCCGCAGCTTCCGGCGCGCCAAAAATGATCATTACCGTGCCGACGGTGAAGCGCAAAGAACTACGGCGATCCTCGATGCCCAACTGGCCTTCGCGAATCGTCGCGATTGGGATTTCCACTGGGGGCCCCAATGCGTTGCAATATCTCTTTTCGCAGCTGCCGGAGGATTTTCCCGGCTGTCTCCTCGTGGTGCAGCATATGCCCGAAGGGTTCACGGACATGTTCGCCCGCCGACTTCATGAGTCCTCGGCTATCGAAGTGAAAGAGGCCCAATCGGGCGATCTGCTGCTGGCCGGACGAGCGCTGATTTGCCCCGGCAATCGCCACATGAAGGTGCGTCGAATGGAACACGGAAACGTTGCCATCCTTGTTGACCAGCCACGCGTGAACGGGCACCGCCCCTCTGTGGACGTTCTGTTCCAATCGGTGGCCCAGGAATTCGGCAGCAACTCGATAGCCGTGCTGATGACCGGCATGGGGGACGACGGCGCAGCCGGCATGGGCGCGGTGCGCTCCGCGGGCGGCGTTACCATCGTCCAGAGTCCGGACTCTTGCGTTGTGGACAGCATGCCGCGGTCGGCAATCGAGCGCGGCTTCGCATCTCGCATCGTTTCGCTCTCGAATCTTTCCAGCGTGCTGCAGTCAAAATGCTTACCGGAACGCCCATCGGTGGAAACAGTGGCGGCAAGAATTACAAGCGACAGTGATTAGCAGTGAGATTTTTCGAAGGAGATAGTCATGAAACATTTTGAAGCATTGACGAGAAAGAAGGGCGGAGAGCCCGTCCGATACTTGATCGTGGACGACTCTGTCTTCGCGAGAAAAAGCCTCGCCAAGATGATCGAATCCTTTGGCGGACAGGTAATCGGCGAGGCGGGCGACGGCTGCACCGCCATCACCGAATACTCGCGCACGAATCCCGATATCGTTCTTATGGATATCACTATGCCCCAGATGGAGGGCATCGAGGCCGTCGAGCGTATCGTCCAGGAGCACCCTGACGCCCGTATCGTCATGGTCTCTTCGGTCGGCTATCAGGACAATATACTTGCCGCTCTTCAAAAGGGCGCGCGGCATTTTGTTCAGAAGCCGGTGAAGCCGGATGCTCTTTACGAAATTATCCGCTACGTCCTCAACGACGACGGCGTTACTGCCACGGTCGGCGCCGGCGAGGAGAGTTCGCGATGAGGATGGAACTCATTCAACCTTTTATCGGGTCGTTGGATGCCGTGTTGGCCGAGATGATGAAGGCTCCCGTGAACATCGCGGACCTGACCATGGAAGTGGAAGGCTATCGTCGCAAAGGCACTGCGGCTGTTGTCACTTTTCGCGGGCAAATCGAAGGCCGCGTTATTCTCGACATGGACCCTGGCGCCGCGGCGCATGTTGCCGCCTGTCTTTTCGGCACAGAAGTTGATCCTAGTGAGCCGATCGTGCGCGAAACTGTGTGTGAGCTCGCCAACATGGTTATCGGCAACGCGGTGACTCAACTCAATGACCGCGGATTCCAATTCAAAGTTCTGCCGCCGGAAGTGCTGACCCAGGAACAGTGTGACAAAGCGGGGAACGATTCCGAGGCAACCGTGCTCTGTTTTGAAACTTCGAACGGAAGGGTCTATCTAAATATCGCCATGAAATATCTTCAACGCCGCACTCGTGAACGCGTCGCGATTCCGGTGGCTTAAACTTTAACTGCCAAGTCCGCGACTGACTCTACCGCGCTCTAGGTCCCACTCTGCGATATTCGACCCCGTGCCTGAATAACCCTGCTCTGGGCATCTCTTCTGAATAAACCACGTGCGCCGGAAGGAAAATATTCGCCGCATCAGGAGAATAGGGGACGGCGACTTGGATAACAGCATTCGACTCGTAGCGGCGTTTGCTGCGAAAGCACATTCCGATCGGCGAAATATCTTCGCAAACCGCCAGCTCGTCGTCCGTATCTGTTTGCCTGATGCAAGCGGTTAGCCGTGTCTTAATCCGCATGCGCTGACGCTCTCTCTGCTCTTCGCCTTCTGGAACTGGTTCTGGCTCGCGCGTGCGCCGCGCCGCGCGCACGGCCCTTTGCTTTTCATCTTCGTGGGGAGCCTGCGTCCAAATGCTTGGCACACTGCAAGTCTTGCAGTGGCGCGCAATTCCTCGATTGCTTTCGAATCCGCGTAACTCGAGTTCGTTCAGGTAGGCTACCTCGCGGCTCTTGCAGTAACTGCATTGCAGCAGCATGCGAGCCACGGCCTCCGTGGAATCCGCAATTGGAGGGAATTCTATCTTCCAGAAGTCGTCTTCAGGATTCAGTATTTCGATGCCGTAGAGATGCCCATCCTTTTGACGGCCGAATTCGCCCACCACACGGGCTCCCGCTATCTTCTGCGAATCGGCGCCGGTCTGGCGTCGAATTTGGATTTCCTGCTCGGGCTTCAGTTCGCGATCGAGAACGATTACAGCGCCTCCCCGATTAATCAGCATCGTGCGAGCTCGTTCTTTGAACTCCTGCCCCAAGCTATCAATACCTGAAGCCTCCAGTAGCACGGTCAACGAGACACGATCGCTGCGTCGCATCGACGGCGTCGCCATCAAACCCTCCTAGCGCACGGATTCCCCAACAGTCAAGATAGCATACCGGCATAGTCCATTGGCTTTCGCGAAACAGCCGAGACCTCAATCGTTAACTTTCTCCTCTGTGAGTTATGATGAACCCACATGTTTCTAAGTCTCATGATTCGACGTTGCGGTCGCGCGAGTCTCTGGATGATGGACATTTTGATCCGCTCAGCGAAAGTGCCCGGACTCCACATAATCGTCATCTTCTGCGTATTTTTGGCGTTTCCAGTCCTTTCAAACGCCCAATCGACACCCGTCGGTGGCACTCGCGTCGACGGAACTGTACGAGACTCCAGCGGTGCTTCCATTCTGAACAGTCAAGTTGAACTGCGTTCCGGCGCGCACTCCCTCACCCAATCTGTAGACTCATCCGGCAACTTCGATTTCGAAAATGTCCCAGAGACTTCCGGTTCGATTATCGTGACCGCTAAAGGATTCAAGCAGGTCGAGCGGAGTTGGGACGTTGCACCCGGGAAGCAGGTTCACCTGGAAATTGTACTCGTCCCTGAAGGGGTGAATCAGCAGATCGTTGTTACCGGCGCGCGCACTCCTACGCTACTCAGTGACGTTCCCACGGGCGATATTCAACTTACACGCGACGACCTGCAAGCTACCCCGGCGCTTACACTTGACGATCAGTTGCGGCAGGTTCCCGGGTTCAGCTTGTTTCGCCGATCCAGTAGCCGTGTCGCTAATCCAACCACGCAGGGAGTGTCGTTACGAGGATTGGGGGCAAACGGAGCGAGCCGCGCCCTTGTTCTTGAAGACGGCATTCCAATCAACGATCCTTTCGGTGGCTGGGTCTATTGGGATCGCGTGCCGAGTGAATCCGTCGCCAGCGTCGAGATCTCTCAAGAAGGCGGGTCGAGCCTTTACGGTAGCGACGCCCTCGGAGGCGTCGTGCAGTTCATCACTCGCCCTCCCGAGCCTGCCGGAATCTCGCTCGAAACTTCCTACGGCAATCAAGACACTCCCGATCTTTCACTTTGGGCCGGTGGACAGAAAGGTCCGTGGGAATCCACCTTTGCGGGGGAAGTATTTAACACAGACGGTTACATTCTAGTTCCGCAGGCTGACCGTGGAAGTGTCGACACCAAAGCCGGTTCCGATCACGGCACTGCCGACTTGATGATTGGCCGGAAATTCGGCAGCCAGGACGAAATCTTCGCGCGTGGCTGGCTCCTGGACGAATCGCGCAACAATGGCACGCCCCTTCAGAGGAATGAGACCAAGCTCGGCCAGGGAGCCCTGGGCGCGAATTTAACGCTCGGCGATTTCGGCGCCGTCACGCTGCGTTTTTATGGCGACTTTCAAACGTATCACCAGAGTTTTTCGGCCGTGGCTACCAACCGAGATAGCGAATCACTGACCGATCTGCAGACCGTGCCATCTCAGGGAGTGGGCGGCTCGGCCGTGTGGTCCCGCAAAGTTGGAAAACGTCAAACACTCGTCGCTGGATATGATGAACATGATGAGATTGGAGTGAGCCACGAGATTTTCTTTTCCAGCGGAGTGAACTCGTTCGACAAGTCGTCCGGCGGACGCCAGCGAACACTTGGAATTTTCGGCGAAGACTTAATTCAGATCACGCCGCGCTGGTTACTCACCGTCAGCGCCCGGTATGACCATTGGCGAAACTTCGACGCCTCCGCGCTCTGCAATTCCATCAATTCCCCCTGTACCTCGCCGAATACTTTTTTCGCTGATCGCACCAATGACGCCTTCAGCCCCCGCATGACCGTGCGATACCAGATCAATCCAAATATCTCTTGGACCGCCTCAGTCTATCGGGCATTCCGTGCGCCAACGTTGAACGAACTCTACCGTTCCTTCCGCCAAGGCAATGTCATCACTGAGGCGAATGCCAACCTGCGCGCCGAACATCTAACCGGCGGCGATACCGGCTTAAACATCTTCGGATTCAATCGACGGATCCAATTGCAAGGCACATTTTTCTTCAATGAAATCATCGACCCGGTGGCAAATGTCACCTGCCAGCCGCCTCCCAATAACGAACCGCTTTGTCCCGCGCCGATAGCGAACACGATCATTCGCGTTCGTGAAAACCTGGGACGCACGCGCGCGCCGGGAGTTGACGTTAATACTATCGCGCATATCACTCGCGACTTTCAGCTGTCCTTCGGCTATCAGTATGTAGACTCCAAGGTGATCAGCTTCCCCGAGGAAACCTCACTAGTCGGCCTGTGGGTTGCGCAAGTCCCCCACAATGTATTTACGTTCGAAGGGCGCTATTCCAATCCGAGGATTATTCTGCTTTCGGTGAACGGCCGTATGGTCGGCAAGCAGTTTGATGATGACCAAAATCAATTTCCGCTGGGGAGTTTTTTTGTGATGGACGTTATGGCTGCGCGCGGGATCGGAAAAGGAGTTGAATTTTTCGTGGCTGCGGAGAATCTATTCAATGCGCATTACGCCACAGCAGCTACTCCCGTACCGCAGCTCGGTTTGCCGATAACAGCTCGCTTCGGCCTGCGCTTCCAGTTTCCAAACCGTTGAAGCCCACCGGCTTGGGTTTAATTGCCCGGCACTGGCGCAATTGCGGGCGGCGGATATTCGGGTAGCTTGGCGTTCTTTTGATCCGTGCGCTTCACTTCCAGTTCATCGAACAAAATCGAAGGACAGATTACCGTGCTAGGAACTGCTCCTTCGCGATTGCTCACGAGCGGGTCATCTCCGGCGGCCACTAGATCGTTCCGCAGCGTGCGTGCATCGAGTTCGTTGAAGACCGCCCCCCGGACCAGTTCTTCGTGCCCGTCATTCGCATACACGCGATAAAGCAACCGGGGATCGAACCCGGACAAGGTCTCAACGTAATACCCGTACGGTTTGTTTTCCTGCTTGCACATTTCAATCAGCTTTTTCTTTAGCTCCTCGGCCGGCACAGGCTGTTTTGGTTCCACAACCAGATTGCCGATACTGGGCATCGGAGGCTGGCCCGGGGCCGCGCGCCCGTGCCCGTTAGAATCAGGAAAATCGCGTATCGGCGTTCTGCCGAGCAAGTAATCCACCAACATGCCATCCTTAATGAGCGGCACAGCCTGCGCGCGAACCCCTTCCTCGTCGATATTGTAAGTTCCGATGAGGCTTTTTCCCTGAAACGACTTCATCGTAGGATCGTCGACCACCGATAGGAAATCTGGAAGCACGCGGCTCTTGTAGCTTGAAGAAAACTCGCCGACTGTTCGCGCTGAGTCGCCGGGTTTGGGCCGAATCCCCAGCACGTTATTCCCCACCATGCCGTTGAATACATCAGTCGCGGCGTCATTTGAGAAAAGCACAGGCCCGCGATAATCCTCCTCCACCAGAGGCGCATCGCGAAGGTCCTTTAGAGTCCCAAGCATTTTCTCCATGTTAGCCTGCAATTTAGCGGGCTGAGGCAATTCTGCTGCGGTAGCTGCCATATAAAAAGGGGAACGCCCAAGCCGCATTCCGTCCGCTGCTTGCGTCTCTCCCAACAGTTGGACTGAATACGCTGCGTAACCTTGCCGCGTAATCGTTCCTTCGGTGTTTACGAAATAGACGTTTACCGCCCTGAATCTGATTGCGGCGGATAACGACTGAATCTTGGGATCTGAGCGGAAAAGGTCGGTGGACTTTTCAAGCGCCTGCTTCCAGGAGTCGCGCGAGAATTCGAGTTTGATCAGAGGGCCGATCGACTGCAATGGCGGAACCTTCGCAAAGTCATCGAACGGTTGCTCCGCGCTGTACTGGCTCAGCAGTGCTTTCTTGCTTGCAAATGCTTCGCTGGCAGCTTTGTAAGCCCGGTCTGTGGCGTTCCACAACTGGCGGCGAAGAGCTATGGAATCGTTATCCAGTGGCGCAAGCTCTACTACTCCCACCCCGGGGCCGAAGTAACTATCCTGCTTGTAATCACCCACGCGAACCACTACTCGAATGCTGCGCACGTGCACCGGCTGCGTCTCGCGCAACGCCCCAAATGTTGCCTCTGCGGTGTACTCTTCGACATCTGAAAGCCGGTATTCGATGTAGTAAGGCGCCGAAACATTGTCCATCTTCACATGAGCTTTAGAACGATCGAGTTCTTCGCGCATTGCGCTGATCACTGGATCAGAAGAAGTTGCCGCGGACGTCGTATCAGTCTTGGCGCTTTTCTGCGCCGAAGCCGGCCTCGAGTTGAACAACGGCAGAAGCGAAGCCAGTAAGAAACACGATATTGAGAGCGGCGCTTTGCGTTTTGTATTCGTATTCATGGCTAGGGCTGCCTCGCCGGATTGGGCCGCAAATTTGATGCAGTGGATGAGGCGTCGGCGACCGGCGGCGGCAGAATCGGGGGCCGTTCCGTTCCTCGGCGACGCTTCTGAACTTCGATTTCCGAGAAGAGCATAGCCGGTGCGGCTGCTGCCACCGGAATCTGCCCTGATTCGGCTCCGCAAATCCCGTTGAAGACCTGCATAGTATCGCCGGTCACCATAATATTGTTCAGAGAGAGCAATGGAGTTCCGACAATGTCCACGCCGCGCACGAGTTCGTCCGGCCGCCCGTCGGCGTAGACGCGATACACCATTACCGGAAGCACCTGAAATGCTTGCGGCAAGGAGCGCGTGGTGAGCGTAAAACCGCCCTGAATATCGTCAAAGTAAAGCCCGTAGGGTTTTCCTTGTTTCTTGATCTCTTCGATAAATCTCTTGCGAAGCTCCGAGTCGGACACCGTATTTGTGGACGTCACAATCAAGTTTCCCTGGCGGCCTGTGGGCATCAATCCCGGCTGCCGTCGGCCGTGCCCGTTCGAATGGTCGAAATTCTTCACCGGCATGCGTGACATCAGGAAATTCCTCAAAATCCCGTTTTCAACCGCTTCTACGCGAACCGCCGGAACACCTTCGTCGTCGAAGTCGTAAGATCCCGCAAGTTTCACTCCGTTCAGTTCCTTCAGCGTGGGATCGTCGATTACGCTCAAAAATGCCGGAAGAACCAGTTGGTTTATTTTTTTAGTGAATGTCTGCCCTTCCGTTTCATCTTTTTGACGATGCCCTTCAAGCCGGTGCCCGAGGACTTCGTGGAAAAAAACTGCGGCAGCCCTACCTGAGAGCATCGCGGGTCCGGCGTAGGGTTCAGCTGCGGGAGCCGCGCGCAAGGCCTTCAGGTCTTCGGCAATCTTGTCCACTTTCGCGGCGAGTTCTGAATCTGTAGGAAGCAGGTCGGGAGAAGGCGCCTGAAACGATTCCACGCGCATCAATTCCATGCCGTCATCCGCGCGCGTCTCGCCCTGAACGACCAAACGGCTGATCGCTCCGGGTCGCACAACCGATGTGCCGTCACTCGTCGCGAGATACGAACGATCGTGGCTGACCTGGAGGGAAACAGTAGAACTATAGACTTCGGGATATTTTAGGAACCCTGCCGAAACTCGACGGGCGCGCTCTTCCCACTGTTTTTGGTTCAAAGGGGTAATCGTGAGAGCAGCGCCCACATGAGCTTGTGAGGACTCCTGCGAGAAATCGGGCGATTTGTCTTCTTCTTCCGATTGCACCGCTTTACTGGTCTTCACTGTGAGAAACGCTGAAGAGGCTTGGTTGTATTCGCGATCTGTGAGCTGCCAAAGCACCCGCGCAATCGCATCTGAATCATTGTTCAACGGCAAAATCCCGGACGAAATGCCGGAGCCTCGGCTCTTGTTGTGAGTGTTATCCAGCGAAGCAGAACCTACGCGCATCATTACGTCCGCCTGGCGGCGTTGCGCGCCGGTCGAGAGTACCAGACTTCCATTGGAGGCCAGGATTAGGAACTCATCGATATCCGTGACCGCATAGCTCAGGTAATAGGGGGCAGGATCTGTCTTTGCCAACGACGTCGTGGCGCGCTTCAGCTCTTGCTGCATAGTCTGCAGGACCACGTCGGGCGTCGAGCCGGAAGGGAAAGCAGGAACGGCACATAAAATGAACAAGCAACTAACGACAAATCGCGAGAAGGGTTGAGTCATATTTAAGTTAACACTCTCCGGAAGCTGAATCTAAGCATACAACGATTCCGTCACTCAGTGCAGATTGCATCTCTTGTGTTTGAGGGATCAGAAATGCCCTATCGTCTGCTGTACGAACGACGGCGCAAGATCCGAATACTACGAAAACGAAATAGTGCGGTTTAAGTCAGGAATTATAAAAATCAGACGAAGTATCGCCGAGCTAATTCTTTGGCGTCGACGAACTTTCGGACAATACGTCCCAGATGACGTAGCCCAAGCCCCCTGCTGCCCCGACCGCGACTATGGACCAAGCAAGGCTCCCGGTGTTCAGAGCTCGCTTAGTCCCTCCGCCGTTGCCGCTTCCCGCTCCTGCAGGGGTTTGCGGTTGAGCGGTGGGCTCGAGGTCAAGCGTCACCCGATAGGACTTGCCTTCAGGGATCGCGCGGCTCTCTCCGTTGTAATCGAGCACCAAGGTGCCTCGATAGGAAGAGATCACCACTTCCAGAGGACTAACAATCGTCACCTGCCCGTAAGCCGGTACTCCGTTCGCCGCGTGGAGAATTCCTTGAGGAATTTCGAGCTCGATCTGGTCTTTGCCGTTGGAAGAAAAACCGACAGTACCGCGGCTAACCACCGCATGCACCGCGTTGGCAGTGGCAGTTTGCGCGAGGCTGGCTGAACTGGCCGAAAGCAAGTACAGTTGGCTGGCTCCGAATTTTAGACGTAGCGTTCCGCCTACTTCGGTAGCGAGAATGTCGCCCGGAAAAATTGAAGTCCCGACATCGACCTTGGTACTCCCGATCTGTGCATTCTGCGCTTGAGTTACCAGGCCCAGAGGCGCTTCGTTAGCAGCGAAGGCTGGAATATTCAGAAGACTCGCTATCAAAATTGCAATCAGGCAAGAACGAGAGAGGACCCTCATAAATTCCTCCGACCCTACGACTTCAATTTAGGCGCACGCGGCGTAAGTGTCAATACCCCGAAGACGAAAAATCGGGCGGCGCTCCAGCGATGAAAAGCGACGCTGACTGGGCCGCAGTAAGCCTCGAGATGGCCCTGTGCAGCTATCAGCAGCCGAAATTTGCGATAGAATGGCTTGGCTCTTTCGGAGGGCTCGCGTGATCCACCGTTTCGTTTTTCACAACGATCAACTGACGCCTGTGGAGGAAGCGCGCCTTTCTCCTGGGCAGGCGGGATTGTTGAACGGGTGGGGACTGTTCACGACGATACGCATCGTGCAGGGTATTCCGTTTGCCTTCGAACGCCACTGGAAGAGATTGCAACGTGACGCAGAGCGAACTCGCTGCCCCTTTCCGTTTAACGCGGCAGCCGTGCAAGGCAAGCTGGATGAGCTCTTGCTCGCCAATCAAGTCCGCGAAGGCTGCACCCGAATCTATGCCATCTACAATCAAGTGGGATTTTGGCGGAGCGATGAGAATTTTCCGCGGGTGGACTTAATACTTTATTCTTCGGATCTGCCGTCGTATCGGGAACCCGTGAAATTAGGGCTACGCGAAAACGGGCGTCATGCCGCCTCGCCCCTCGCGGGAGTGAAGGTAACTTCGTGGCTCAACAACGTTTGGAGCCTGTACGAAGCGCAGCAAGCGGGATGCGATGAGGTCGTGATGCTGAACGAGCGGGGCGAAGTGGCCGAATGCACGGCGGCGAATCTCTTTTGCGTGCGCGGCGGAGCGGTGTATACACCGCCGCTCTCCTCCGGCTGCCTGGAGGGTGTTACCCGTAGCGTGCTGCTCGATATCGGCGCGCGCGCTGGTGCGCCAGTGGAAGAACGCGTCCTGCTCCCACAGGATCTTTACGGCGCCGACGAAGTCTTTATTTCTTCCACCAACCGCAGCATGCTGGGAGTAAGCGAAGTCAACGGCCACCAAATCGCCCGGGCCCCAGGTCCGGTTACTCTCAAGCTGGAAAAGGCTTTCGCGGAATACGTCCGCGAATACATCGAGGCAAAATCGGCGGCGTCAGGAAAACTTTAACAGCATCCTGATCGCTCGGCCGCGCCACCATTGGCTAGTGGATCAAAAGACCCGTCGAGGCAATCGCCACTCCCAACAAACCCAGAATTATTCCCAATAGCCAAAAGACTTTCTTGCGAGTGAGAAGCGTGATCGAACAAATCACCAGAGCCGCTTCGAGCAACACTTCGCCCAGATCAAATCGATCGGCGCGCTTTTGCTCGGTGAGGACCTCGTTCTCGGCAGCCTTGGCCTCGGATTGAATGTCCTTCCCTTCGTCCTTGTAACGCTCCACTTCCTTGGCGTACTTTTCCTTGATCTTCTCGACCTGTTCGGAATTCTGAAGCGAAAAAACGGAGATCTCGTCGAGGAACAGCTCGTAACTTCTGCGACGAATGTCCTTTGCCTGATAGTAACTCCACTGATCGGTAGCCTTCGTCTGATTGAGGATTTCCTCGGTATGCGCGCGATGGCCCATCAGCGAAACGGAAGCCACCAGCACTGCCAGGATTGCCATCGTGATCGTGACGGGAGCGAGGCTCTTTTCGTTCGCGCCGTGCTCCGCGTTTTCTTGAAGTTCCTGAAGTTCGTCGGCCATTAGTCCTCCGCGGCGAGTTACGTTCGTTCTGCGCTGGAGGATAACAGAACTCGTTTGCAATCGGCCAGTCGTAAGACGCCGCTTCCTGTACAATTACACTTCGCACTCGAATGAACCGTTAAGTTTTGAACCAAGGAGTATTCATGAGTGAGTTAGCGAATAAAACGTGCGTGCCATGTCGCGGGGGAGTTCCGCCGCTCGCCGGCAAAGAACTCCAGGATTTGGCGAAAGAAACACCGCAATGGAAAGTGGTCGAAGGGCATCACATCGTGCGTGAGTTCAAGTTCCCGGACTTTGCCCAGGCCCTCGCATTCGTAAACAAAGTCGGCGCTATTGCCGAAGAACAGGGCCACCATCCGGATATATTCCTCACCTGGGGAAAAGCCGAAGTCAAAACATGGACGCACAAAATTAACGGCCTTACGGAGAGCGATTTCATCCTCGCTGCGAAAATCGACCGTCTATAATTGTTCGTAGGACAATGTCGCCGGTCGTTTTCCAGACATGCCGAAAGCACATATCCACCCCTTGCCTCTCCGCGCTCTCCACCGATAAAAGATAGCCAAAGAAGGCCAATGCCATGCCAAGACGCGTTTCCTAGCCCCCGTAGTGTCTCTTACACCACGCTCCGCAGCTTGCAGATTGACCCAAACACCCCCAGCCACTAGGTTGTATATACGGTTCTCGGAGGAAGTTATGCAACCTATTGCTCGATCCTGCATGGCGATTCTGCTGTCCGCTTTGCTTGGTCTGCCCGGATTTGCGGCTAACGAGAAGCCTCTGGGGATGGTCATCCAGGCCCAGAGCGCGCAGCTTGCAAGTTCCAAGGTTGCGGTTGGTACTACAGTCTACTCAGGCGACAAGCTGGAAACCGAGGTTGGCGGTGGGATGCGCCTCAGGATGGGAACGTCCCAGCTTTATTTGCTAGGTTCAAGTTCGGCCACCGTATCACAACGATCCGACGCTGTTCTGGCAGTTGTAGCCCGCGGCACAGTCGGATTCTCTTCGAACGGAACAGACCAATTCGAGCTGGAGGTCCCTGAGGGAGTAATCCGCGCGGCGTACGGCCGACCGGCGAATGGGCAAGTGACGATCGTTGGACCACAGGAAATCGTTATCTCGGCGTACCACGGTGCATTGGTTCTCGACAATGACGGAGAAATTCACACTATTCCGGAAGGGAAGTCCTATCGCGTGACCATGGACCTCGAGCCGGCCACCGCCGCCCCGGTGACGGCGGCTTCGCAGGATGACGCAAACACCACTCCCGCCAAGCGCCGTCGGCGGAAACTGGCCTTCTTCTTGATCTTCGGAGCTGCCGCGGCGTTGGGATCGTACGGCATTTGGGACGTTCTTTCCGAGAGCTCTTCGACCCCTAAGAATTAGGCTAAGAGCTGCCTCCCCACTCTTTTAATTTAGTCGCCCCCACTATCTCGTCCTCACCGCCGAGCTGCGTCAAATATTTCTGTACCCAAAGTGTCCGTCGCTTTCTATGATAGGCGCCGGCATTTCACATCCACGATGGCGGTTGAATGGCGTCAAAAATAACGCAGGCGTTCCGCGACAGCTCTCTGTTCCATCTCTACAAAAGCATTTCGGCTCATGGCGAATATGCGTCCTGGAAGTTTCGCGCCGTCCCGGGTGTCGGCGCGCCGCACCTGGTTAAGCAGCGAATGATCGCGGAGTTCGCCCGCAAATTCAGTCTGCACGTTCTGGTCGAAACAGGAGCCAACTTCGCGCACATGCTGTACGTGAACCAAAACCGGTTTCGCGAAATTTATTCGATTGAGCTCGACGGCCGCCGCGCCGAAAGCGCTCGGCGGAAATTCGCAAAGCGTCCGAACATTCACGTTCTTCAAGGCGACAGCGGAAAAGTCTTGCCTCAACTCCTGCCCGCGCTCAAAGAGCCCTGCCTTTTCTGGCTCGACGCCCACGATTACGACGTCTCCTCACCCGTAAAGCAGGAACTCAGTGCCATCTACAGCCATCCCGTCCGAGGCCACGTTCTGTTGATCGACGACGCCCGCTGGTTCGACGGCCGCACCGACTATCCCACCATGGAGCAACTCCGCGAGAAAACCTCCCGTGAACATCCGGGCAGCATAGTCGAAGTGAAAGACGACATCATCCGCATCTACATCCCGCAGAAGTAGCACCCGCGGCATGCTCGCCGGGGCAGGCTTGTTCGCCGCCGACATGACGAATCCCAGAACCGCACATGCCGGCTAGCGCAGCGGCCGAACCGTATTCACAAACCATCGTGAAATCAGCTAAATACGAAATGGCGCGTCTGGCGACAAATTTGCAAGACACCTATACCGTCACACGATATAGTGCTACGGAAGTTGATACAGAGGGACGAAAGCCTGGAAAGGGAACTATGGCACCGAAGAAAAAAACAGCCGCATCATTTCTGCCGCTGACGCCGGCGATGTTTCACGTTCTCCTGGCGCTGGCCGATGGCGAAAAACACGGCTACGCCATAATCAAAGAAGTTCTGCGCCGAACGGGCGACAGAGTACGTCTTAGCGCCGGCACTTTGTACGGGAACCTCGCGCGGCTTGAAAGCTCGGGCTGGATCGCGGAATCAAATAAGCGCCCGGAAATTGGTCTCGATGATGAGCGGCGCCGCTACTATCGCCTCACCGAGCTGGGTAGGGAAGTCGCGCTTGCCGAAGCAGAGCGCATGCAGTTGGCGCTCGATCAAGCGCGCGCCATGAAACTCTTTCAGAAACCCAAATTAGCCTAGCGCATTCTTTTGAAGAGGACGAACAGCATGAAAGCAAGCCAGCCAACATTTTCGCAGCGCGTCTTCCGAGCGTTACTTCGCATGATGCCCTTCGATTTCCGCGCGAACCACGGCGACGAAATGGAAATGGTTTTCGAGCAACAGCACCGCGACGTTCAAGAACGCGGGCGCCCGCTGGACGTCCTCCGGCTCTGGGGTGAAACCCTCGCTGGCATTTTCTCCACCGCACCGCGCGAACACTGGGAAATTCTAAAACAGGACATTGCCTACGGCCTCCGGATGATGGGCAAAAACAGAGGTTTTACGGCGATGGCCGTTCTCATTCTGGCGCTCGGAATAGGCGCAAACACTGCGATTTTCAGCGTGGTGCACGCAGTGCTCCTTCGTCCGCTGCCATATCCCGACGGCCGGCAACTGATCTTCATCCGGCAGCAAGCTCAAAAACAGGGCATCAACGACATTCAATTCTCGGTGCATGAAATTCAAGACTATCGCGAACAGAATCGGACTCTTGCCGGACTCGTGGAGTATCACGCCATGAGTTTCATCCTCTTGGGGCATGGCCTTCCCGACCGCGTCCGCACAGCGGTTGTCTCCTCCAATTTTTTCGATCTGTTTGAAGTAAAACCGCTCCTCGGCCGCACGTTCTTGCCGGATGACGACAAGCCCGGGGCGCAGCCGGTACTGATCCTGAGCTACGAATACTGGAAGAACAAGTTTGGCGGCGATGCTGAGATTGTGGGTAAGACGTTCGAGCTGAACGACAAAGTTCACGCCGTCGTCGGTGTGCTCCCTCCGGTCCCGCAATATCCCACAGAGAGCGATGTTTACATGCCTACGTCGGCCTGTCCCTTCCGCTCAGATCCAAAATTCATTGCCAACCGGGACAGTCGAATGATGGCCGCGTTTGGAAGGCTCAGGCCGGGTGTTTCCGTCGCGCAGGCTAACGCTGATTTTTCCACCATCGCCGACCATTTGAAGTCCGAATATCCGAAATCGTATCCTGGCCTCGGGTACACCGCCGGCACCACGTCACTTCAAGACGAATTGACTCGCCAGGCCAGGCCAACTTTGCTGGTGCTCCTTGCCGCGGCGGCATTCGTGCTGTTAATCGCTTGTGCCAACGTTGCAAACCTCACGCTCGCGCGGATGTCGCTCCGGGAACGCGAGCTCGCCGTTCGCACGGCCTTGGGCGCCGGCCGAGGGCGTCTCCTGCGCCAGCTTCTCACCGAGAGTTTCTTGATCGCACTTGTGGGAGGGCTGTTGGGATTGGCCCTTGCTTACAGCAGCCTCCAGCTCTTGACTGATTTTGCCGCGCGGCTCACGCCTCGCGCCCACGAGATTCGGATTGATGGAGGAGTGCTGGCCTTCACGTTGTTGGCGGCGCTGGGCACCAGCATTGTCTTCGGTACGCTTTCCGCCGTTTTCACGCGGGCGAATCTGTCATCTGGTTTGAAAGAGGGAAGCACTGGCGCCGGTGCCGGCCGCCAAAAGAGCCGCGTGCGCGGCGGGCTAATCGTCTCGCAAATTGCGTTTTCGTTCGTGCTTCTGATTGGCGCGGGATTGATGCTGCGAAGCCTGATCAACATACAACTGGTGAATCCCGGGTTCGTGCCGGAGCACGTCCTGGCCATGCGAACGACGTTCAGTTTCAGCAGGTACGCCAAGCCGGAACAGGTCGTTGACATCATCAATAAGGTTCTCGACCGCGTCAAAACTGAACCCGGAGTCACGTCCGCCGCCATTTCTTCGATTTATCCTTTGGAATCCGACGCCATCTCGGCCGGGGCCAACGCGTTTTCCGGTCCCTTTCAGATCGAGGGACGGGAGGTCGCTCCCACGGAAGCGCCTCCGGTCGGCAACCAGGTCGCTGTCTCCAAGGATTTTTTCCGCACGTTAGGCATCCCGCTGATCGAGGGCCGCGAGTTTGCAGATACGGATGACGGGCGCAAAGACCGCCAGGTCGCCATTATCAACGTGGCCATGAAAAATCGGTTCTGGCGCAACGAAGACCCCATCGGCAAGCGTGTGTCGGGAGACAACGGAGAAACTTGGGTGACCATCGTGGGAGTTGTCGGCGACGTGACGGAATTCGGCCTCGATCAGCCGGTTGCGCCGGATTTTTACACTCCCCACTCGGAAGGAGCCAGTCCGGGTAGTTTGATTGTGCGCACGGCGGCGAGCCCGCGAGCGATGGCGGACGCGATTACGCGCGCGGTACATGAAGTGGATTCGCAAGCTGCCGTTACTCACGTTCTCACTCTTGAACAGGCGCGAAGCGAATCGTTCGCCTCGCCTCGAGTTACCGCCAGCCTGCTGGCAATTTTCGCCGTGCTGGCGCTCTTGATTGCGGCAGCGGGGATTGGCGGAATCATGGCGCTCACTGTGAGCCAACGTGTTCGAGAGATCGGAATTCGCATTGCTCTGGGCGCGCAACCTTCGAGCATTCTGCGAATGGTTCTGGGCCAGGGCTTGCTGCTCGCAATTCTGGGCGTTGCGATTGGGATCGTTGGAGCACTCGCGCTTAAGAACCTGGTGAGTTCGCTTCTCTTTGGAGTGACTGCCACCGACCCCGCTACTTTTGTGGGCGTCGCATTCGTCCTGGTTGCAGCAGCAGCGCTCGCAACTTTTCTGCCGGCGCGCCGCGCTGCCGCGGTGGACCCGATCATTGCGTTGCGAAGTGAATAAGCTCCACAAATTTTCGATGCCGCAAAAGGAAGACTGATATGAACAAAAAGAATCTTACTCGCAGAGAATTGCTCCACGCTTCGGGCGCGGTTGGTTTGGCGGCGGCTGGTTTGACAGGAATTGTCCCGCTGCCGCTTTCGGCCGCGCGGCTCGCGGGCGCGCAACAAGGTGCGGGTATCCGGAACGTCGCGAAAGTATCGGTCGCTCTGAGCCCGCTGAAAGCGCCGACCAACGGGCCGATACCCGTAGCCTTCGTCATTTCCAAAGGAGCGGTGCTCATCGATTTCGTCGGGCCTTGGGAAGTTTTCGAGAATGCGGACATTCCCGGCCGCGACATGATGGCCAGCGCCTTCGACCTTTACACCGTCGCGGAATCGCTGGACCCCGTCACCGTAAGCGGCGGAATGAAGATCGTGCCCAACTACACTTTTCAAAGCGCGCCGCCGCCGAAAGTGATCGTGATTCCCGCGCAAAGCGGCGACTCGGACGCGCTGCTGGATTGGATTCGCAAATCGTCGAAGACCGCCGACCTCACCATGTCGGTTTGCACCGGCGCGCTCGTGCTGGCGGCTACCGGACTGCTCAACGGCAAAGCGGCCACCACTCATCACAGTGCCTATTCCGATTTGGAAATGAAATTTCCGGACGTGCACGTGAAGCGCGGCGCGCGTTTTGTGGAAGAAGGCAACCTGGCCACTGCCGGCGGCCTTACTTCCGGCATGGATCTTGCGCTGCGCGTCGTCGGACGCTATTTCGGCGCGGAAGCTATCGAACGCACCGCCTTTCAGCTCGAATACCAGGGCCAGGGCTGGATGGACGCGAAGTCCAACTCCGTTTTCGCCGT